>ENA-UEOI01000325-UEOI01000325.1-human-gut-metagenome-genome-assembly--contig:-NODE-325-length-54410-cov-20.219885_pt1 | contig 54410 bp, 44 predicted proteins | sample MGYA00242883_ERZ507882 | MGnify/ENA primary metagenome ERZ507882 (study PRJEB26167, sample SAMN06115502) | human gut metagenome | host: Homo sapiens | place: China:Chongqing | collected 2015-07-29...
ACTTTATTTTATCAGATTTTTGTCTATCTCTCTTTTCTTTTTTCTTAATTTTGTCCAATATCTATTGTAGCACTACACGCTTTTATGGTGCAAACGAGGTTTTGCTCTTGACGTTTTCAACAAAAAGTGTTATAATTGTTATGTACACATTGGCAATAGCGATAATTATTGCCCTGAAAATTCAAGAATTAAGTTGGAAAGGATAACTTGAATATGAAAAAAGTTTTGTTCGCTTCTTCGGAGTGTGTTCCGTTTATCAAGACAGGCGGTCTTGCTGACGTTGTTGGCTCTCTGCCTAAGTGCTTTGACAAGAGGTATTATGATGTCAGAGTAATTCTTCCTAAATATTCCTGCATGAAACAGCAATGGAAAGACATGATGCAGTACAAAACGCATTTCTACATGGACTTTGCAGGTCAGAGCCAATATGTGGGCGTGCTTGAATGCGTTTATGATGGCGTTACGTTCTATTTTATCGACAACGAACATTATTTCACCGGTGACAAGCCTTACACTGAGCATCACTGGGATATAGAAAAGTTCATGTACTTTGACAGAGCTGTGCTTTCTGCTCTGCCGCTTCTTGATTTCCGTCCTGATGTTATACACTGTCACGACTGGCAGACGGGTCTTATACCTGTATATCTTCATGACAGCTTTGCAGGGGGAGATTTCTTCCGCGGCATAAAGACCGTTATGACTATACACAATCTGAAATTCCAGGGAAATGACGGAGTTGAGCAGTTCAAGAGGATATCCGGTCTGTCTGACTACTACTTCACTATCGACAAGCTGAGAACGGGCGTTGACGGAAATATGCTCAAGGGCGGTCTTGTTTATGCTGACGCTATCACAACTGTCAGCAACACATACGCAGAGGAGATAAAGACTCAGTTCTACGGTGAGGGTCTTGACGGACTTATGAGGGCAAGGGCTAACGATCTTCGTGGTATCGTAAATGGTATCGACTACGTTGATTACAACCCTGACACGGACAAGAACATTGTTGTAAGATACAATTATGACAACGTGCTTGAGAAGAAGATACACAACAAGAGAGCAATTCAGGCTGAGCTTGGTCTTGCGCAGGACGACAATCGCTTTATGATAGGCATTGTTAGCCGTTTGACAGATCAGAAGGGCTTTGACCTTATTGCATACATGATGGAAAGAATGTGCGAACAGGGCATACAGTTCGTTGTGCTTGGCACGGGCGAGCAGAAGTATGAGGATATGTTCCGCTGGTTTGCAGGCAAGTATCCTGACAGGGTTTCCGCTAACATTTACTACAGCGAGGAAATGAGCCACCGCATTTACGCTTCCGCTGACGCATTCCTTATGCCGTCCCTTTTCGAGCCATGCGGACTTTCACAGCTTATGTCACTGCGTTACGGCACGCTGCCTATCGTTCGTGAAACTGGCGGTTTGAGAGATACTGTTCAGCCGTTCAATCAGTTTGAGAGGACCGGCACTGGTTTCAGCTTTGCAAACTACAATGCACACGAGATGTACAACACTGTTATGTTCGCAAAGTACATATTTGATGACAGACGTGACGAATGGAACGGACTTATCAAATCTGCAATGGCACAGGATTTCTCATGGCAGGCTTCTGCTAACAAATATCAGGAAATGTATGATTGGCTTATTGGCTAAGATAGATACAAGAAAAGCTCCGCAGGAAAGGCGGAGCTTTTCTTATGTTATAGGTTTTGTGGCAAGCATATGATTTGTCGGAGATCAGGTGGGCGACCTCAGATCGCCGCTACGGAAACAAACATAAAAAGCGGTACAGTTTAGGCTGCGCCGCTTTTGTTTTGCATTTATCAGTCACCGAAAGCGACGCCCAGAGCCTTTGCGGTCTTGACGAGCTGGTGGTCGGCAGGGACAAATTTTGTTTTGCCTGCAACTTCTGAAAGTGGGTTTTCTGACACAACTTCATTTATCATTGCCACTGCATAGCCGTACTTATCGGCTGCGATAAGCTCTGCGGCATGGACGCCGAACTTTGTGGCAAGCACTCTGTCATAGGCTGACGGGCTGCCGCCTCTGAGCATATGACCAGGAACGCAAACTCTTGTTTCTCTGCCTGTAAGCTCTTCTATCTGCTTTGCAATTCTAGGGGTAGCAGTTGTAAGACCCTGTTCTGCACGGAGTCTTGCTCTTTCCTTCTTTTTAAGCTTTGCCTCTTCTTTATCAAAAGCACCCTCAGCCACTGCCATTATAGAGAATCCCTTTGACTCTCTCTTTTCACAAGCCTCGGCAAGCTTTTCTATATCGTATGGTATCTCAGGGATCACTATTATATCTGCACCGCCTGCGATACCTGAATAGAGGGTGAGCCAGCCGGCTTTATTGCCCATTATTTCTGCAACGAGTATTCTTCCGTGGGAATTGGCTGTGGAATGAAGTCTGTCGATAACGTCTGTGGCTGTGTCAACAGCGGTATGGAAGCCGAAGGTTACGCTTGTGCCCCAGATATCGTTGTCGATAGTTTTTGGCAGGCCGATAACGTTAAGTCCCTCAGTTGAAAGGAGGTTAGCGGTCTTATGAGTGCCGTTGCCGCCCAAGGTGAGCAGGCAATCGAGCTTCTGCTTTTTATAGGTTTCTTTCATAGCCTTTACTTTATCCACGTTATCTTCTTCGATGACCTGCATTTTCTTGAAAGGCGTTCTCTTTGTGCCGAAAATAGTTCCGCCTGTGGTAAGGATACCAGAAAAATCAGACTGCTTCATTTCCTTGCACATATTATTGATAAGCCCGTAATAGCCGTCCTCTATGCCGATTATCTGGACGTCTTCGCCGAACTTTTCATAGCAAGCCTTTGCAACGCCTCTGATAGTTGCGTTAAGTCCCGGACAATCTCCTCCGCTTGTGAGTATGCCTATTCTTTTCTTCATTTTACCAAGTCCTTTCAATGAAATTCTATCATTATCAACGATATCAATACTTATCGCTTGTGCTGAAATCTTCTATATCGGCTTCGTCGGAAGGAGTGATATCCTGCTGAGTTTCCTCAGGGGTGGCCTCGCTTTCCGGCTCATCGTCAATATATGTGAACCTTGAAGTCTGATGCTCTTTCTTATCCTTTTCACTGTTCTCGCTAAGTTTGAAACGTGCTATCATATTCTTTAGTATAAGCGACTGGCTTGAAAGCTCCTCGCTTGCGGAAGCTGAACCGACTGCAGTCGAGGTATTGGCTGATACAACGGCTGATATTTGGTCTACTCCCGTATTTACCTGAACGATCGCTTCTGCCTGTGCCTCAGAAGCGTCTGAAATGTTCTTTACGAGATCCCTCATAGTATTTGAATTACTTACGATATTGTTCAGTGAATCAGCGGTTTCTTCGGCTATCTTAGAGCCCTTTGAAACGGCGGCAGACTGGTTTTCGATAAGTGAAGCGGTCTGCTTTGCGGCTTCGGCTGATCTTGATGCCAGACGTCTTACCTCGTCTGCTACCACGCCAAAGCCCTTTGAACCCTCTCTTGCGGCCTCTACGGCGGCGTTAAGGGCAAGGATATTTGTTTGGAATGCGATCTCGTCAATGACCTTGATTATCTTTGAGATCTCATCGGAAGCTGTATGGATAGCATTCATGGCATTTACCATGTTGCCCATATCGCTGTTGCAATTGTCAACGGCTTCGGTATTCTTAAGTACGATATTATAAGCGTTCTTAGAGTCCTCAGAGTTTTGAGTTATCTGCTTTGAAACATCACTGAGGGTAGCGGAAAGCTCCTCGATCGCGGAAGCCTGCTGTGTAGAACCCTGTGATACAGACTGTGCGATATTTGACACCTGAACCGCTCCTGAGTTCACCTGCTCAGCTGACATATTGATAGAAGCAAAGGTATCAGACAGTGAGTCGAGTATCTCGTTAAACGTACTCTTTATCTTATAGAAGTCGCCCTTGAAAGTGCCTTCCATTCTGTGGCAAAGATTACCCTCGGATATCTGGGTAAGAGCCACTGTAATAAGGTTGATATACTGTCTGAGGCAGACGATAGTTTCTTCCAGAGAGTTTGAAAGGACGCCAAGCTCGTCCTTTGAATACCACACGTCAACAGGGTCGGTAAGGTTGCCCTGTGCGAGAGAACGAAGTCTGTTTGTGGTAGAAATGATAGGCTTTGTTATCCTCTTTGCAAAAAGCAGAGAGAACAGCACCGTCAGGCACATAAGCACAACGCCCATTACAATGATATTAGTAAGTGCGCTGGAGCTTGCAGTGGTGAAGTCGGCAACATTTGTAACCATGACGACAGTACCGTCAAAATATGACGAACCATAATAGCCCACGATATAATTGTTATCCTTAAATTTATACTCTGTTGTACCGCTGTTATTTGCAAGTATTTTCTCAACGGCATTTGTCACTTCCGTATATTCTTCATCTTTCTTACCGATCTCAAGGGCATTTTTACCTATCTGATCGGTATCCTTATGAAGAAGGATCTCTCCGTCTTTACCAACAAGATAAACATAGCCGGATTTTCCGAAGGTATATTCATTAAGAGCATTGATAAGCATATCGCTCTGAATGGTAATACAAGCGACTTTTTGTTCTGTGTTGCCAGACTTTGTTGAAGCAAGTATAGAAAAATAATTCTTACCGCCAAAGGTATATATATCGGTTATATAGGCCGAGCTTCTTTCGCAAGCGCTTATGATGTGCTCCTTTTCAACTGATGACGATACCATTTCATTATCTGTTGCAAGCACAATGCCATTGCCGTCATAAACTGTAAAATTCAGATAGAAGCCTGTGTTGTCTGCAAAGCCACTTTTTACCGCCTTTAGTCTGTCAGCGTCAGTTTTTGCCCCTAAAAAAGAATCAGACTTTACGGTCGAAACTATATTATTCGTATAAGAGCTGATCGTCGAGTCAAAATTCTTAGCCGCCTGAACAGCCAGTGGTTCAGCGGTGCTTTTGAGCGTATCCTTTGCAGAAACGTTTATAAAATACACGGAAACCAAGCTGAGCAGCACCGTGATGATAAGTGCGATTGAAAGCATTGCCAAAAGCAGCTTTGAACGCAACGTTTTCATATAAAGTTCCCCCTTATGAACTTGTTTTTAACGCAGCACACAACACTGCGATATTACGTGTTTATTATATCATAATTGCACAATTATTTCAAGTACCACAAGCATATTTTTTGTGAATTTATGATGCAATTAATTATATGCAGGTGAATAAAAATAGGTAAAAAGGGGGTAAATAAAATATGTACATAAGTCTAAGGATAAGAAAAAGGGTGATGCTTTGCGTTATAGCTATACTTTCTATGCTGGCGGCGGTGGCTGTTATGCCGACCTTTGCAAAAGAAGAAAAAACAGATGGGATAAAGCTTCCGATCATAATGTATCACAGCATCGTAAAAAACGAAGATCGCAGCGGTGAGTATGTCATAACGCCTATCGAGCTTGAAAAGGATCTGCTTTATCTGAAGCAGAACGGCTACACTACTGTTTTTGTAAATGACGTTATAAGATATGTGAAGCGTGGGGGCGAACTGCCTGAGAAGCCTATCATACTGTCCTTTGATGACGGCACTTACAACTACAGAGAATATCTTCTGCCGCTTCTTGAAAAATACGATATGAAAGCCACTGTATCTATTGTGGGGGCTTACACTGACGCTGCCTGCGAGGAGGCTGAGCCTGATCCTGCTTACTCTTATCTTGACTGGCAGGACGTTTCGGTGCTTCGTGACAGCGGTCATGTGGAGATATGCAATCACTCTTACGATATGCACAATCTTGAGGGCAGGCGTGGAGTCGGTCAGCTGGAGGGGGAAAGCTACGAGGATTACCGAAAGGTATTTCTTAACGACACCACGAAGCTTCAAACGCTTTGCGATGAACACTGTGGCTTTCAGCCAAACGTTTACACCTATCCTTTCGGCATAACCTGCGAAAGTGCAAGTCGTCTCGTAAAGAACATGGGTTTTGAGGCTAGTCTTGGAGTAGAGGAAAAAATCAATATAATAAAAAAAGAAGATGAACACTGCCTTTTTGGTCTTTACAGATACAATCGCAGCGGGATCATCTCCACAGAAGAATTCATGAAAAAAGTTTTTGGAGCATAAAAAAAGCAGCCCCTATTGGAGCCACTCTCTAAACTGAATCACCATCAGCATACTCACATTATACTCTGGCAGGTGTCGAAATTATACTTGTTTTTGTGTGATTTTTGTAAAAAAAATGTGTATTCGTGTAAGCAGAGTGAAAAATGCTGTCACAAGCAGCCAAAAGCACGTTGATACGCCACTTTTGGCTGCTTATCATCTCTTTACACAGAACTTATTTATCCTTTTTGCCGCCTTTGATCTTTCCTCTTATCCAGATAATTATTACGACAAGTGCGATAACAAGGACAATAAGGACGATAGCAAGGGCGGTATTGAGCATCTTTTTATACTGGTCCATAACATTTGCGTTTTTGGACACGGCAGATGAAGTATCGGAGCTGTCTTTCTTTTGGACGGTCTGGGTCTGCTGTTCATCTCCGCCTGAGGCTCTGATTATGGTGACAGTATAGGTTGTGGCGTTGCCGTCAACGTCTGTGACGGTTATGGTTCGTACATTTTCGCCCACCTGACACTCGCTTGTGCCTGTATACCATATATAATCAGAGGGGCTTGCTGTTGTTCCCTCTATCTCAACATTGGTAACGGAATTGTCAACGTTCACTGTATAGTTATAGACATTATAGGCAAAGGCAGGAGAAAGCTCGCCGTTATCCACTGTCAGGGCTGTAAGAATGCCTTTATCGGGTATGCCGTTTGAAGGTGCGGTCTTAGTGGTAGTGGTGGTGGTCTTTTCGGTGGTGGTCGTGGTTTCTGTTTCGGTCTTGGTTTCCACCTTATCGCTTCCAACTGTTATGACACAATAGGCGGTAGGCGAGCCGATAAGCTCTGAATCAGGGGAATATATCTGACAGCTTTGCAGGCTTATATTTGCATTTCCTGCTGACAGACCTTTGAACGTAAAGCTGAAATCCACTTCTGAAGAGGGGGTATCAGGAAATCCGTTTACTGTAAGAACTCCTCCGCCGCCTGAGGCGTTGTCGCTTGACACAAATTCTATAACGGAATCGTCATAGGCGATATTTGCCTGAACGCTTCCTATCTCTGAATCTGCAGAAAATGTCACGGACACTTCAAACTGCTGATCGGTCATGACGGGGTTTTTAGGCGGATAGAAGAAAGCCTCCCCTGTTGCATGGGCAGTGAGAGCCGTCATTGGAACTGCAAGTGCGGCTGTCAAGAGCGATGAGAATATTCTTTTTACAAGCTTTGTTTTTGTGGTCATTGCTATCCCTCCCGATAACATGGATAATTATTTGGTATAAACTTTGGCTATATCAGACCACTGTCCGAAGTAGGTCTTGCCACCTGTGGCTGTATAGCTTCTCACACGGACAAAATATGTCTTTTGGCTTTTAAGATCTGTTACGGTCTTTTTGTCGGTCTTATTTGAGGTCACTTTAACTGTCTTTGCACCTCTGAAAGATATATTTTCAGCATAGGATATCACATAGCCTGTAGCAGAGCCTTTCTGTGCATAGTCTATATAAAAGCCTTTTTTCACCGGCATGAGCTTTTGTATGGTCTGCTTTGCAGGGTTTATTATAAAAGACTTTGTTATCACTCCGCCATACGAGCCTTTTCCTGTTACTGTTACCTTAGCTGTGCCTATATTCTTATTGCGGGAATATTTCACTGTATAGTCTGTGCCGTTTTTAAGGGTCTTGCCCGAATATGTGACAGTTATACTTTGGGTGATGTTCTTGCCTGTGAAAGACTTGTTTTTTATGCCTGCGACCTTAGCTTTGGCAATATCATATTTTGCGGTGGTCACGCTCTTTGTATCAGACCATGCGCCGTTATAACGCTTGCCGCTGACTATTGTATATGAACGCACTCTTACATAATATTTCTTCCCTGCCGTCAGCTTTGAAACTGTCTTTTTATCCGTTTTGTTTGAGGATATGATCAAGGTTTTTGCACCTGCGAAGTCAGAGCGTGTACTGTACTGCAGTTCATATCCTGTGGCTGAACCTTTCTGAGCAAAGTCGATAAAAAAGCCTTTATATCTTGTTTGCAGAGATTGTATCTCCTGTTTTGCAGGATAAATGGTAAAAGTTTTTGTTATCGTACCCTGATAGTTGCCCATGAAGCTTATGGTTATTTTCCCAACGCCTATTTTTGTATTTGAGCTATAGGAAACAGTATAATCATGTTCAGGAAGAAGAAATTTTCCTCCGTCCGTTACCATAACGTCAGGTCTTATAGGCTTGCCTGTGTAGGAGAGCGTATCAACATAATAGACGCTTGTCAATTGGGCGGACTTTGGAAAAATGTCGAATGCTTTGGCTATAGCACCGCTGTATCCGCCAATGCCTGTTATTATCATTTTGCCCTTGCCTGCGGCTATATTATCGGCATAGTCAATGGTATAGTCTTTATTATTTGTCAAAGGGGTATCGCCATAGGAAAGCGTTATACTGCTTTGAGCAAGCTCATAGCCTGTGAATGTCATATGTGTTTTAAAGCCTGATATCTCGCAGTCTTTTATAAGCTTTCTGTCGGTATAGACCGCCTGCACTGTCATATGGGCTGTGACTTTTGAAAAGTCTTTATCCCAGCCTGTAAAGCGTTTGCCTTTTATGGTCGGTGCTTTGGGCGGATCGGCACTTTTGCCGTATTCTACGGTCTGAGATGACAAAACTGTGCCGTTTATATCGGTGAAATCAACATTGCAGGTATTGGCTTTCCAGCCTGCATAAAGGGTCTTTGAGCCGTCTGAAAAGCTCACGGACGTTATAGGCTCGCTCTCAAGCTGTGGGTCGGCATACCAGCCTGTAAACTGTGCGCCCTCTTTTGTGGGGGCGGAAAGCTGTGCGGTTTCGCCCTCACCAAGCTCATCAGGGTTGAGGAAGCTGTTTTCACCACCGTTAAGGATATAATCTATCTTCGCTTTGTCACTTGGGGTGACTTTTGCGGAAACTGTGGTGTTTTCAGTGAAAACTGTGTTGCTGTTCACAGGTTCACCTTTACGATACCAGCCGAGAGTGTAGCCCTGCTGAACGTTCACATTTGGGAACACGGCTTTGCCTGCATAGTCGGTGCAGACTTCTATGGTCTGTGCCACGGCGGAGAATGTTATCTTATGGGAAGCCTGCTCGCTATATGAGGTCTGGCACACGAGAGTGCCGTCCATTGTCCACTTTGCGCTGTCTTTGAACTTTTCACCGTAGGTGTTCATTGCATATGCCCCTTGGGAAAGTGCATTTTTTGCAGAGAGGCTTGAAACCAGGCTGTCGCTGTCATTGCTGTAACAGCCGTATGCGTTCACAACGGAAACGGCAATATCCCTGCCGCCTATAAAGGCGTTTGTAATGGCGGAGCTGTTTTCCCTTAGGTTTGAAGAACACTCTGTTATGATACCGCAGGATTGTCTTCCTATGACGCCACCTGAATAGACTTCTCCTGACACTGAGCCGTCAAAGGTGCAGGCTTTTATGGCTGTTCCTTGATAAAAGCCCACTATTCCACCTGCGTAATCGCCTTTCACTATACAGTTTTTCAGGGAAATGTTATTTATTTCTGCACCGTTTTTTATGTATGCGAAAAGTCCTGAATACTCCTTGGACATGATGACTGCGTTTTTTATAAGGTGTCCGTTGCCGTCAAAATAGCCCATGAAAGGATTTTCAGAATCGCCAACGGGTGAGATAGTTTTTCCGTCAAAATCAAGGTCGGCTTCAAGGGTGACTAGCTTGCCCTCAAAGCTTTCGCCACTGCTGACACGCTTTGCAAAGCTTTCCCACTGGGCTTCTGTAGTTATAACAAGGGCTTCGTCATGTTCTTCTGCGGCGGAGATAAGGAGCTTTTGTGCGTTTGAGATATCATTTTTAGAAGCGTTCTCGTCCGCAAGCACCTTTCGGGCATTGTTTGCTTCCCTTTCACAGCCTGCAAGGGTGCCGTACTTCGCAAGGGTGGTTTCAAGTGAACTTTTATCTGGCTTTGCAATATCGTCAGTGTAAGCATAGATAAAAAGGCTTCCTATAGAGTCGGTCTTATCTGCTCCGACGTCAGACCAATATTTGCCGTTAAGAGAAACATAGCTTTGCCCTGACTGCGCCTTTGATGTTCGGTCGCTTTCTGCAAGGAGATATCCCCTGCCGCTGTCGCCGCTGAATTTTACTGAAATGGAATATTTCTCGCCCTCTTCAAGGAGGATATCCTCGGGAAAGTCAACTGTATAAAAGCCGTTTGCGGACACTGAGCCGCTTATCTGCGTTTCAAGGACGCCTATAGGGTCGCTGTCGGAAACGTCGGTGTAGACGCTTAGGGTGTAATCCGCACTGCCCGTTTTGCCCACATACATAAAGCCTGCTTTATCAAGCTTTTCATCGGCTTTAGCGGTGAAAACATTTGCACCGTAAACAGAGCCGTCATTGCTGGCGTTCACAACATAGCCTGTCATTTTGCTGTAGTGATATGTATTATCACAGCTTTCTTCAAAGTCATAGCAGCAAAACTGTCCGAACTCTGCTTCATCATAGGACACCCAATAAAAGCCGTCATTGTCCTGATCTGCGCCCCACGAGCCTTTCACAAGCCATGCGCCGTCATTGGCAGGCTTATATCTGAAATTATCCTTACTGTAGTTATCGTCCCAGCCCACCACTGTGACGGAATGATTTATGATAGTGTTTTTTGAGGTGTCGGGATCATAGTAGGCAGTATTGTTATGATTCATATAGCCATTTCCTGCAAAATAGCTTGCGGAAACTGCTCCAAGCTCCATTATTTTACGCTTCACCTGCGTGGTGCTTGAAAGTTCCATGACATAATTTAGCCTGTATTCGCTGACGCTTTTCTTATTTTCGGAAACTATCATATTCTCTGTGCCGGATTCTAAAAACGGCTCGTAATCCTCATAGCATAGTCCCTGACCATTTGCAAGGGCGGAGGCCGCAAAGAGCCAGTTTCCTCCTGATGAGAAATCGTCTTTACCTGTGGCTGTGCCTGAATTTGAGGACAGCACCAAGGCAGGCACGGAAAATTCTGCGGAGGGGTTTTCAAGCCCCTTTTTTATAAGATCCTGCTCTGCGCAGGCAAGGGCTGAAAATGCCCAGCAAGCACCTGTTGAAGCCTGATCTTTTACTGTTGTGATCTCTCCTGAGCTTCTTGGGTCATAGGCGGATGGAAGCTTTCGGGCGGCTAGTCTTGAAGGGGACTTTATCTGATAGTCACCCTCTGTGCTTTTGGCCACGCCCTCTATCTCATAGCTATAGCCGTTATGGGTAAAGTTTACGGGAACGACTTTTATGCCGTTATCCTCGTTGGCAAGTGCAAAAGTCTGCGCCGAAAGCTGAAAAGCCAAGAGCAAAGCTGTCAAAAGCCCTGCCGCACCTTTCATTCTTCTCATTTTCCGCCCTCCTGTTTATCTCAGGTTATGGTTATCTTTCTTGTATACTCGTTTGAAACGCATCTGCCATATGCCGCTGTTTCTCTAAGTCTTACTGCGTTCTTTTCAAGGAAAGCAACACGCTTTGCATAGTCAGAGATATCCTCAAGCTTTTTCAGCGAGGTATCATACTCCAGCGTTCTGTTCTCAGCCTGCGCAAGTATGCGTGTGCCTGTGCGGTTAAAGGCAAGTATCCTGCCGTATGGCACTTGTCGGATATCGTCCTTTCTGATGCCGAGAACAAGGTGCAGGACCATTCTTCTTACTCTTGCCATGGTGATATTCTTTGACTTTATACGCTGTTCAAAGATATCCATAGTTTCAGGGCAAGAGCTTACGACAGACATAAATCTGTTGGCAAGGTGTTCGTCGCAGTCAGGGAGGGCAAGAAAATCTTCTCTTGAAGCTGTGCAGAGCTTGAAAAGCATTTCTCTGCCTGCCTGCCGGGTAAAGGACGGCTTACAGCCCTCAAAATCATATGGAACAAATCTCTGCCACTCACCTCCCTCTTTTATAAGCTCTCTTATATGAGAAGCCGAAGCAAAATTACCAGACTCTGCCTGAGAATCATGTGCAACAGCTTCACGCTTTACGGCATAAGGCACTAGCCATGGGGCTATACGCTTTGCCGCCTTTATATACTCCACTGCAAGGACGTTATTTGGGGTAGAGAATATCTCCTCGGCGGTTCTGCCATAAAGACCTATGGAGGCTTCATACATAGCCTGAGGGTAGGTCTTTCCCTGAGATAAAAGCTCTCTGACCTGCTGTGAGTTTTCAAGCATTGCGGATATCTCCGCTGCCTGTTCAAGGGCGTTTTTATCACCGCTTTCACAGCCAAAAGACAAGGTCGTTACCACATTCTCCCCAAGACCTGCAAGAAGCCTTACTGCACTTCTTGCAAAGACCTCACTGTTTGAGCATGAGAACGGGCATGGCAGTTCTATAACAAGGTCTGCACCGTTCCTTATTGCCGCCTGTGCTCTGTCATATTTTGAAAAAACGGCCGCTGAACCACGCTGCACGCAATCACCGCTCATTACTGCGACGATACCCTCTGCGCCAGCCTGTCTTGTGGCTTGTATCTGATATTTGTGTCCGTTATGGAACGGATTATATTCCGCAACTATTCCCGCAATTTTCATTTTTTACTCCTCTTTCTACCCTATGCTTATTTTATTCCGTCTTTCAAAAGCTTACTGCGAATTATGATACTAATATGTTAAGCCCTAGTAAAAAAATTGTGCAATATGTATATTTATGAAAAAAGCTCTTGAAATTTATCATTAATATTGATATACTATAAGTATATGATATTATGGGCTTAAAGTCAAGCCCGTTATCTGACATATTATAATCGGGAGGAGATTTTTTCCAATGAAAATCTTAGTTGTAAACGCAGGTTCATCATCACTTAAATATCAGCTTCTGGATATGAAGGACGAGTCTGTTATCGCAAAGGGCAACTGCGACCGTATCGGTATCGACGGCCATGTGAGCGCAAAGACAGGCGACGGCAGACACATCGAGGAGGATTGCAATTTCCCTACTCACACTGAGGCTTTTGAAAAGCTCGTTGAGGTACTCACATCAGGCGAAACAAAGGTCATCGACTCTATGTCTGAGATATCAGCTGTTGGTCACAGAATAGTTCAGGGTGCTGAGATATTCAAGGAAACCTGCCTTGTAACAGACGAAGTTATCGACCAAATCGACTCACTGGCTGAGCTTGCACCTGTACATAACCACCCACACGCTCTTGCACTGAGAGCCTGCAAGGCAGTTATCCCAGCAGGCACACCACAGGTAGTCGTATTCGACACTGCTTTCCACTCAACAATGCCAAGAAAGGCTTATCTCTACGGTCTGCCATACGAGTGCTACACTGATCTTCATGTAAGAAAATACGGCTTCCACGGAACATCACACAGATTTGTTTCAGGCGAGCTTGCAAGAGTAATGGGCAAGCCTATCGAGGAGCTTAAGATAGTTTCATGCCACCTTGGCAACGGCTCATCTATCACAGCTATCAACGGCGGCAAGTCTGTTGACACATCAATGGGCTTCACTCCTCTTGACGGTCTTGTAATGGGAACACGCTGCGGCTCTGTTGACCCTTCTGCTGTTGACTATGTTGAGAAGAAAATGGGCTTCACACCTGACCAGATGACAGAATACATGAACAAAAAGTCAGGCTTCCTTGGTCTTTCAGGTATCGGCTCTGACAACAGAGATATTCAGGCTGCTGCAAGTGAGGGCAATGAGAGAGCGCTTATCGTAAGCGAGATATTTGCTTATCAGATCAAGAAGTTTATAGGCTCATACGCTGCTGCAATGAACGGTCTTGACGCTGTTATCTTCACAGGCGGTATCGGTGAGAACGCACCTGAGGTAAGAGCGGCTGCTTGCTCAAATCTCGATATCCTCGGTATCCACATTGACGCTGAGAAAAACCTCTGCCGTGGAATACTCAAGGAGATCTCCACTGACGAGTCTAAGACAAAGGTTTACGTTATCCCAACAAACGAAGAGCTTCTCATTGCAAGAGATACTCTTGCACTTGTTACAAAGTAATATTTCAGATAACATTAAGGACGGCTTTCTTATGAGAGCCGTCTTTTTTTGCGCATAAAAAAGGCACAGGAGAGGTTTTCCTGTGCCTTTATTTGTTTGATAAGACCGCCAATTTTCATGTAGGGGCTGGCGCCCTCGACAGCCCGATTTTGAGAGTGTAAAAGTTTGAATTATCACGAAGTTTTGTGGGTTGACGAAATATCAAGAAGTGGGACGTCGTATTTGTTTGAATGTACGATATTGGCTATGTACGTTTACCAGACACCATTGTATCAGGTCTTAACGCCTGAGAACTGCGTCTGATAAAGTCTGTAGTAACAGCCCTTGGCGGCGATAAGCTCCTCATGGCTACCCTGCTCTGCAACACATCCACCGTCGATAACGACTATCTTATCAGCGTCACGGATAGTGGAAAGTCGGTGAGCGATGATAAGGGACGTTCTGTTTTTCATAAGAGCCACCATTGCGGACTGAATGTGCATCTCAGTTCTGGTATCAACCGAGGAAGTGGCTTCGTCAAGAATAAGTATCTTCGGGTCTGCAAGCACTGCTCTTGCTATGGAGAGAAGCTGACGCTGACCTTGTGAAAGGTTTGAGCCGCCCTCGGCAAGCACTGTGTCGTAACCCTCGGAAAGTCTTTCTATGAACTCGTCTGCGTTCGCAAACTTTGCCGCCGCCTTTATTTCATCAAGGGTGGCGTTTTCTCTGCCGTAGCGGATATTCTCCTCTATGGTGTCCTTAAAAAGCACTGTATCCTGCAAAACTATGGCTATGGAACGTCTGAGCTTGTCTTTCGGGATATCGTAAATGCTCTGACCGTCTATGGTTATCTCACCGCTGTCAACGGGATAAAATCTTGTGAGGAGGTTCACTATGGTGGTCTTGCCTGAGCCTGTTGCACCGACTATGGCTATTTTCTGACCTGCTTTTACTTCAAGATCGAGGTCTTTTAGCACCTGCTTTTCAGGAACGTACGAGAAGTCGATATGCTTGAAGTCGATATCGCCTTTGACGTTTTCCACCTCAAAGTCAGCCTTGCCCTCGTCAGTTTCCTTATCAGCGTCCATGACCTCAAAGATACGCTCTGCACCTGCTATTGCAGTCTGGATATTTGCAAACTGATTTGCAATCTCATTGATAGGACGTGAGAACTGTTTTGAATAGAGTATAAAAGCCTGAATAGTTCCCACTGTTATAAAGCCTTTTATTGCGAACCAGCCGCCGAATGCAGCGATAAGGATAAAGCCGAAATTGGATATTAGGTTCATGCAAGGACCCATTACACCACCGAATATCTGAGCTTTTATGCCGCATTTTTTCAGATTGTTGCTCATTTTCTCAAACTTGTCAACAGCGTCCTGCTCTTTGCCATAGGAAACGACCGTCCTATAGCCCACTACCATTTCTTCCACTTCACCGTTTATCTCGCCAAGAAGCACCTGCTGTTTGATGAAGTATTTCTTCATATACTTTGTGAGTACGCCTGAAACGAATATGGTAAGGAACACTGTAGACAGTGAGATAAGGGTAAGAAGCGGTGAATAGAGAAGCATTATGACAACTGTTCCCACTATGGTCAGCACGCCTGAGATGAGCGAGCCTATAGACTGAGAGATAGTTGTGGAGATATTCTCGACGTCGTTTGTCATACGGCTCATTATATCGCCATGGCTGTGGGTATCGAGATATTTTATAGGAAGTCTTACAAGGCTTGAGAACAAGTCTTTACGCATGGTCTTTACTGTGTACTGTGAAAGCTTTGCGGAGAATATTCCCTGCATATAGGTGAAAACAGAGGACAGGAGATAAACTGCCCCAAGTCCTATGAGCGTTTTGCCAAGCGCATCGAAGTCAACGCTTGTTTTCTTTTTCGTGAGGGTAATGCAGTCTATGGCTATCTGCTGTATTGACGGTGCGGCAAGATTGAGCAGAGTTATGATGAGCATTACTCCGATAAGAGCGAAAAACAGATATCTGTTTCTGCCTATATAGCCGATAAGCTTTTTAAGGGTGTTCTTGGCGTCCTTTGGCTTTTCCATTGTGAGCCTTGCACCGTGCGGTCCGCCCGGTTTTCTTCCGCCGGGTCCCATTGGAGGCATTGGAGGCATTACACTTCACCTCCTGACGTTTTTACCTGTGAGGCGTAGATATCCTGATATACCTCGCAGGTCTTTAATAGATTTTCATGGGTATCGCAGGCACAAAGCTTGCCGTGGTCGAGGACGGCTATCCTGTCGCATGATTTTACGCTCTGGATACGCTGTGCGATTATGATAAGGGTAGTGCCGTTCATTTTGCGGTCTATCTCCGCACGGAGCTTTGCTTCTGTGCCAAGGTCGAGGGCGGAGGTGGAATCATCAAGAATGAGGATCTCAGGTTTTTTTAGTACCGCTCTTGAGATAGAAAGTCTTTGCTTCTGACCGCCTGACAGTGAAGCACCCTTTTCGGCTATAATACCCTCATAGCCTGCAGGTATCTTCTGAATGAACTCGTCAGCCTGAGCTGCCTGTGCGGCGGAGATGACCTCCTCATGGGTAGCGTTTTTGTCGCCCCACTTTATGTTGTCCTCAACTGTGCCTGAGAAAAGCTCGCTCTTTTGCAGGACTATGCCAACTTTCTTTCTAAGCTCGTCAAGCTTGCAATCCTTGACGTTTACGCCGTCAACAAGGACTTCCCCTGCTGTGCAATCGTAAAATCTTGGAATAAGATTTACAAGGGAGGATTTTCCCGAACCTGTTGCGCCTAGTATGGCGACGCTCTCGCCTGACTTTATATCAAGGGTAAGATCTGAGATAACAGGTCTGCCCTTGGTTTCAGGATAGGAGAATGAAACGTTTTTAAAGCTCACTGTGCCGCCTGTTTTATCTGAAAGGGAAACGCTGCCGCTTTTTATAACAGGGTCAGTTTCGAGGACTTCTCTCAATCTATTTGCAGATGCGGAAGCCTTTGCGATGGTCTGGAACATCATAGACATCATCATTACGCCATGCAAGACCTGAGTAAGATATGTGATAGCCGCCATGACCTCGCCGACCTTCATAGCTTGTGCCTGCACCTGCCAGCCGCCTATAACTATAACGGCAATAACAGACAGATTGAGTATTATCATAAGAAGCGGCTGAAGGATAGCCATAAGGGTCTGAACACGGAGGTTTGATTCCATAAGGCTTATATTTGCATCGTCAAAACGCTTTTCTTCTGTATCCTCTCTGACATAGGCTTTTACTACTCTTGCGCCTGTGACGTTCTCCTGAACCACAGAGTTTACGGTGTCTAGTCGTTTTGCAACGATAGAATAGTATGGGTTTGCCTTTTTGAGAATTATTATCATCATGATTATCTCGACAGGCAAGGCACATAGGATTATTATTCCAAAGCGAACGTTCAGAGTGAGCATCATGATTATTCCGCCGAAGAACAGCAGGCTGTCACGCACCAACATTCTCAGCATGAAGTCCACCATTTGCTGGATAGAGGTTATATCCGCTGTAAGACGTGTTACCAATGAGCCTGTTGTGAACTTGTCGGTCTGTTCAAATGAAAGACCCATGACACGCTTAAAAACGTCCACACGCAGATCTCTTGAAAAGCTTTGGGAAGCTATCCCACCGAATGCAGAAGCCGCAATTCCGCAAGCTCCGCCGCCTATAAGAACAAGGAGCATAAGAAGTCCCGTTCTTATGATAAGATCCATATCCTGACCCAGCACGCCATCGTCAACTATTTTTGACATAAGCTTTGGCTGAAGCAGGTCGCCCAGCACTTCTCCCACCATGGATAGAGGTGTCAGCACCGCAAACAGTGCATAGGGCTTCAAGTATTTGCTTAGTTTTACTTTCAAAGCAGTTCCTCCTAAAATTTTATTTCAGGCTACTTATACGCAGGATAGCTTGATATGTACATTTGCAAAGCACAAGCATTGCGTGTTTATAAACATCAAATTTTCCATGCCGGCAACATAGTGTCACAGCCCTAATTGTGCATTATCTCAAGCTCCTCGGACAGCTCCTGCGCTGTCATTTTTCTGCTGAGGGAGGCTTTGTCTATCATTATGGTAACAGGCTCTTTTCCGTGGATATCGAACCAGTTGTCAGAGAACACGCAATCTGCAGTTTTTAGGCTGAGGCAAACGCTTTTGGCGTAATTCTCGGCACAGAATGTCAGGGCGAATTTATCCTCGCTTTCGGAAATGCCATAGGTTATCTTTGGCTCAAGGAAGGTAAATTCTTTCGGGCGCACAAAGAGGGTTGTGCCAAAGCTCAACACCTTGCCGTTTTCCATAATGGAATATTCCAGATATTTTTCACGAGGGTCGGTACGGCTGACAAGCTCCTGTGAAAGGTCTATGTCAAGGACGTTCTGTGCGGTAAGAGCCGGAACGCTCACAGACTTTTCTCCTCTTTGCAGAATTTCAGCTTTATTGTTTCTAAGCTTCCATCTTACTATGCCCTCAAAGGCTGTCATTCGCTCGTTGGATATGTTAAGGACAGGCTTTTTCCTATGGGTATCGTCGCAGGAGATAAGGCATGGAGCGTAAAAACGCTTTGCATAATAATGCAGACCTTTCCACCTGCCGAAATAGTCGATACTTGACCATGAGATAACAGGGTTTGAATCGTTCACCTGCCAATATGCAGAGCCCATACATCTGCCTCTTGCTCTTCTCATATGCTCAACATTGGAGCGTATGCAATCCGCCTGAACGAGCTGTGAGGAATAGATGAGCTGTTTGAAATCGTACGGATATCTCACCATTTGAGCGAGATAGTACATTATCTTCTCGTTGCCCTGAACGCACTTCTGATGTGCCTCCATAACCGGTGAGCAAAGGTCAAAGTCGCCCTTTGTTTCGTCGGCAAAGGCACGGCAGGTCTTTATATCAGGCAGGCTCTCAAAGCCGTACTCCGAACAGAAGCGGTAATAAAATTCTCTGAACGCTTCGATAGGCTTGAAGTTGTGCCAAACGTCCCAATAGTGCATATCCCCTGCATGGTTCGATGATGCGTCCTTGAAGCCGCCTCCTGAGGACGGTGAGGAAGGCCAATAGAATGTGTTTTCGCAGGGGTCATAGGCTTTAAGCACCTGTGGGATAATATCCTCAAAAATGATAAGATAGTCACGCTTTGCTTCCTCGTCCTCGGGGAGACCCCAATATTCCCATGCGGATTCTATCTCGTTGTTGCCGCACCACAGACCAAGGGACGGGTGGTTTCTCAGGCGGATAACGTTATCACGAACTTCCCCACGGACAGTTTCTTCAAACTCCTCTGTTAGCAGATATGCAGAGCAGGCGAACATAAAGTCCTGCCATACTATGATACCGTTCTCGTCGCAATAGTCATAGAAATATCCGTCAGGATAATAACCGCCACCCCACACTCTTATAAAGTTATAGTTTGCGGCCTTGCAGTCTGCAAGGAGCTTTCTTGTTTTCTCCTCGTTACAGCGTGTGACTATCTGGTCTTCGGGGATATAGTTTGCGCCCATGGCAAATATCTTCACGCCGTTGTTTATAAAGCAGAACTCCTCGCCCCACTGATCTTTTTCACGGCTGACAGTTAAAGTTCTAAGACCTATGCGCTGTGTATTTTTATCAGCGCACAAGCCGTTTTCATCATACAAAATCACGGCACAGATATAGAGTGGCTGTTCGCCATAGCCGTTCACCCACCAAAGCTGAGGGTCGTTTATCACAAGCTCTGTTTCATAATATTCTGCACTTTCCTCTAGGCTTATGTCGGCTTTTGCGGCGATATTGCCCTGCGGGTCGGATATTACCACCATAGCTTTTTTACAGCCGTGGTTTTCTATATGCAAAAGGGCTTTCAAAGTCACTTTGTTATCGGTGTGCTTTTGGCTGTAGTAAACGTCAAGTATACGTCCTGCAACTGGGACGATAAGGGATACACCGCGCCATATTCCCATGTCAGGGAGCATTGGACCCCAATCCCAGCCGAACATACAATGGGCTTTTCTTATATGTGTATAGCCTGTCATGGTGGAGTCAACGCCCCAAAGGTGACGTTTTTCGTCCATTTCTTTTATGTATCTGTTTGGCGAGGTTATTTTCACTGTGAGAGTGTTGTCCCCCTCTTTGATAATACCATGAACAGGAAACTCCCACACTCTGTGCATATTGTTCACTCTGCCGAGGTGAATGCCGTTGAGATAGACGTTTGCTATGGTATCAATGCCGTCAAAGTGCAGGACAGTATGCTCGCACTCCGCTGCGGCCTTGTCTGCGGTGAATGTAGTTTCAAAATCGTAATCATCATCACATATCTGTGTTGAGATATACTCGTTCTCACGATAATATGGGTCGGGTATCTTTTTATAGTCAAGCAGGGTCTTATATACAGAGCATGGAACTTTGCAGTCAAAGCTCTCCTGCGAGCCTGCTTTTTTCATTTTCCAGTTATCGTTAAGGCTTACTGTTATACTCATTATTTTTCTCCTTATTAATCATGAACGCAGAAAAGGTTTGTTTCCCATGCGGGGTAGTATCTTTCCTGACGGATATAGAATTTGTATCCTTTGCAAAGACTGTTTATATACAGAGGCAGGGTGATGTAATCATATGGTCTGTGATACAACGCACTGCATATTTTTGGGGCATAGCGTGAAATGGTATATTCACTGCCTTTGATAGCTTCTAGGTCTGCTCCCTCAACGTCATATTTTATATAGGTGCATTTTTTGCCTGCAAGAACGCTGTCCAGACTTCTTGCACGAACCTTTTTTCCTGCGGCATCTACTCTGCCCTGTCTGCCTGCGCCGCCTGCGAAATAAAGCTCGGTATCAATGCTCCATGCGGCGGCATTGTAAAGGCTTATATTGTCATTGGCTTTTAGATTTTTCAGGCATTTCTGAAAGTTTTTTCTCTCAGGTTCGAGGGCATATATTCTCTCATACTTTCCCCCTGTGCGTGAGATAAGCTCTGCGGCAGTGTCGCCTGTGTATGCTCCCAAGTCGCAGTATATCTCGTTTTCTCCAAGGGGGAGTATCTCGGTTATCTTGTCCTTATCCGTAAATATCTCACGGAGATAAGAAAGCCTGCCTGTTATCTTGAACGCTGTCAGCTTTTCAAAGGTAAGCTTTGAAATATCGTCATCAAAAAGGCGGTAAGCTTTTTCAGCCTGAGAATACATTGAGAGAAGCTTTTCCTTGCTGAAATTTTCATCGCCTGCAACGCACATTTCCGGCACTATGACCTCACAGCTTTTTTCAATATTGTCGATACGCTCCATTATCTCAGGCAGGCTCGTGCCAAAGCCAAGCACAACTGTGATATCACCAAACTGCGCTTGCACCTGTGAGAAAGTCTGCACCTTAAACCCTCTGAAGCTTTGTCCGCGGACAAAATCGTCGCTTGCAAAAACACCTGTGCATTTTATGCCAAGTCTATCAAATTCATCAAGAAGCTTTTCCGCTCCATCGCCCATGCCGTATATGAATATCGGCTTTTCACAGGTCTTGAGCCTGTCCCACGAGCTTTCAAGGGACTGAAAATATTCTTTTGAAAACATTCACACTTTCCTCTCCAAAAAAGGCTCTCACAGAAAGATCTGCGAAAGCCCCTTATTCTTATAGAACTTTATATGATATCGTCATGGATATCAAAATCATCATGATCATGGCAATGACCGCCGTCACCGCCGACCATATCCCTGCCCCTCACACGGTATCTATCACGATTTATATTGATATACTTATCAAGCTGTGCAAGCACATCTCTTGGTGCTTTTATGGACTTGACTTCCTTAACAGGCGTATCAACGTCTTTGACATTCATTACTATTGTGCCACAGCCGAACATTCTTTGTCCGAACGGCAGGACAAGCTTTTTGTCGACGACCCTATAAAGGTCAAGCTCGTCTTCCTCTATGCTGAGAAAACCCTTGCGTGTTATAAACTTATCTTCTGTGAGAAAATATCTTGTAAATGATATAGGCAGACCAAAAATCGTTCTTTTCTTATCTGTCCAAATGTAATTGATAACGTCTTTTTTCATAAAACGACGTCGCCTCCCTCAACATTATCTATAATTTTTTACAAAGACATCATTGCAAACTGGTGGCACAAAAAAGCTGCTGACCATGTTTTTGCAACGATCCTCCCGTATATTTTACCACGCAATAAAGCTTTTGTCAAGAAATTATCCTTTGTAAAAGCTATGTAAAAATACCATTCATTTATATATTTCTATATCATTTCGCAAATATTAATAAATGTAAAATCACACATTTATCTTAATATTTTATTAATCATATAGCAATCTTTGCTAGCGTTTTCGACTTTTTTCTACATAAAATGAGCTTTCATAACAATGTAAATTTGATGTAAAATATAGCGAATCGTCAATCTATTCATATAATATATTGATTTAAACGACACAAAAGCATATTTTCTCTGTGTAAATTACAATATTTGCACAATTATCTCATTTAAAATTTGGTCATAACCGACATTTGTTTATTTACTATGTATAGATTGTTGCGTATTTCTTAAAACATAGTACAAAAAGCAAGAAAATTAAGTAAAAAACTTGAAATTATATTGTAAAGATGTTATACTGCAAGTGTAGTATAAAGTTAAAAAAATAAAAAATCGGAGGAAGATTTAAAATGTGTAAAAAAGACGTGATCAAAATCCTTGTCGGAAGCCTCAATCAGGCCGGCATGAAGGTGGCAGACTATCTGAAAAAACAGGGGTACAATGTTGCGCAGTCAGACTACAATCCACTGGAGATACAGCTTGAGGTGCTTAAAAGCAAACCTGATTTTCTGATAATTTCAGAAATAACGGAGTTTCCATACGAGCTGTGCAAGAATCTCAAAGGGGCTTGTCCTAAGCTGAAAATAATCATGCTTTCCGACAGAAAAACCAACAATGGACTTGCAAAATACGCAGACATGATAATAAAAAGTCCTCTAAGCTGTGCGGATATCAAAAACGCACTCAGAGCGCTTCAGTGTCCTGACGATTCTGCAGATCCGAACATCACAATAACACGAAGCACTGACGAGTGGTACACCAATGGCGACATACAATCTGCTATATCCGCCGTGATGAAGCGGTTGTGCATAACTCCGAATTATAACGGCTATGGCTACATCAAAGAGGCAATAAAAATGGCTCTTACGACAGACAAAGCCAACAGACGTGTTACAAAGGTCATTTATCCAGAGATAGCGGCGGCACATGGAGTAACCACAGTAAGCGTTGAAAGAAACATGCGCACCGCCATAAGGATCGGTTGGGAAAAAGCTCAGGACAAAGACAAAGCCGAGATATTCGGTAATTTTGCCATAAGACCTGACCACTACCCCACTAACAGCGAATTTATTTTCGTTGCCGCCGAATACATAAACAGCAAATATCCAGTGGAAAAGGCATTATCAGCCACCGCTGAACATACTAGCGAAAGTAATTTATTTATCTGACAAGAAGAAAGCCGTTATGCCCACAGGCACAGCGGCTTTTTTCTATATAAACGAAACGTCCTGCAGTAAATGACAACGGGCTGCCCTGCGGACGCAGATCTTCGGCTGCGTCACCCACTGTCATACGATCACTGCAGACGCTCCGTTATCTCATTTTATGCCGACATGGTTTTTATGACACAAAAAAGCGTACCGAAAAATCGGTACGCTCAGTGTTTAAGTAAAAGCCGCCTTGCCGTCGCACAGCCGATAAACCCGCTATAAAAGCAGGGTGGGTAAAACAGCCTGAAAGCTTCACGCTCCCTTCGTCCGTTTCCGAAACGGCAAATGCGGTTTCGTTCGGGAGGTCTGCAATCCATTTCCAGAGTCTGAATCCCTTTTTAGAAGTGTTGGATTTATAATAACTGTGCTTGTTCGCACAAGGCAGGAAACTTTTTCTGTTACTTAGTATATCACAACATATCCATAATATCAATAGGTAATTTCAGCAAATCAAAGTACATAAAATTGTACATTTTACATATTGACAAGCCTATATGCTGAGATATTTTTCTTATGACAGGTGGTCGTGATCGTGACAACCGCAGCCACAGCCGCAATCATCGTCTTCGTCCTCATCGTCAAACTCGAACATTTCATCGATACGCTCCATGAACATCTGACCGATCTTCTCATACTCGTCATCATCTTCGATAGAAGCAAGTATCTCGTCATTGTTCTCGTCATACTCAGCCTTGAGTATCACAACGTCGCCTGAATCTTCAAGGGCTTCGTCACCGTTCTCATAATAAGGAGTGAGAGCATAATACTTCTCGTCACCATATTCCATTGCGTCCAACAGCTCAAAAGTCTGCTTATTACCATTTTCGTCCTCCAGCTCGTAGAGGTCCGGCAGAAACTCGTTATCCATAATTATCCTCCTAACATGATCTTGTGCGGTATATCGGCACTTTCTGAGTGGGATATATCGAAAAAATCAGAACAGAAAGACTGTTTCTGACCACCGCAACACTTTAATTATACTACACTGCAAAATCAAAGTCAAGCGCATTTTGTAAAAGTAATATTAAATATAAAATATACAAAAAAGTTGAAAAAAACTATTGACAAGTGCTAAAAGATGTGGTATAGTATAGTCAAGGAAAAACAAAGAGCCAAACAAAAGCAGACAACAGGGTTCGCTGAAACGGTCAACGGTCTGACGATACAGTAACGATTTCAGAGGGCACGGCAAAGCGAAGTAAGGCGAGAGGTTTTCCTTATATATCACAGGCAGATCGGTGGACACAGCATATACCCGACACTAGGTACACTACAGTTCAGCAGGCGGGCAGGCTCATCGGATACCTAATAAGATATGAAAGGAGCGAGTCCAATGGACGCATCAGAGATCCAGGAGAGTATCCATAGGCTCGGCAATTTCTTAAAGTAAAAAAGGATCAAGACGCAGACGAATGAGCTGACAGGAATCCAGACATATATGATTTACACAGGAAGAAATTGCAGAGCCTCATGGACTAATCACAGCACAGAGTTACTGCAATTTAAGGATACTCTCAAATTTACAATTGAATATTTTGCAACTTTTATATAAGGAGTGATCGACATGATCGGTTACAGAAGGTTTGCAAATAAAATTTAGACAGGAGTGTTTCCAATGCACAATTTCAGCTTTTCAGAGGTAAAGAAATAAACTGAAAGAGTGATTCCAATGTAAAATTTAGCTTCTGAACATAAAAAGCTCACAGAGCTATAAAAATCAAATAAATTTCGAGGAGTGGTGCATATGAAAATGCACAAAAGGAACTTGAACATGAAATAGAATGGAGTGAGTCCGCCAAGAAATTTACGAGCTTAATGCTCTTACTGATTTGATTTACTGACTAAGATTTTTCTAAAGATCATATAATATACTGAAGGAGTGGTGCGTTATGAAAATGCACTCAAGGCTTTTGAACATCTGATATTTGGAGGTGAATCCGCCAGTTACTTCAGCAAGGCTTATCTGATATGATGAGCATAGGATCTTGAAATTATGCGAAAGGCGATAATTCCAATGGAAATGTAATAAATTTCATTGACAATAAATTTCACGAAAGGTGTTAAGTCCAATGGCACGTTAAGTTTTATCTACTGAGGCATAACTTAATATTTTGAAAGGAAATAGATCCAATGGAAAGGTAATTTGCACTTAGAGATTATTTTTACCGAAAGGAAATAGATCCAATGGAATAGCTTATATTATGCGGACAGAATTTTACTGAAAGGCGTGAGTCCAAAGTACAATTTAGCATGAGTTTACGACTAGAATTTTCAGAAGGGCGTAATACCAATGGCATAATCAATATGAACGTACATACTTAACTATGTGGTGTATTCAGATGTCACATAGTTAAGTTTTTTTGTGTAAGGGGTGGGACGTCGAGGACGCCGTCCCCTACAATATTCAAGAAAACAAGAAAGCACCCTGCAGTCAATGCAGAGTGCTTTTATTTTATATCATATTTTCAAGGAAAGCCACTGTCTTTGGATCGTATGTAAGATCCTGCGCTTCCATATCCTCGTCAAGCTGCCACAGCTTTGTTACTGCGAAAACTGACGATACAAAAAACGGCTGGCTGTTCAGATAGCCGAGGGTTATCTTTGCCGGAGTGTCCCCCGTCTGCTCGCTGAGCTGTTTTACCTTTGCAAGTCTTGCAAGATTAGCAGGGCCTGCATACTGTCCCTCAGGGAGATTGTTTGCAGCGTCGCCCTTTGCAAGCTTTGCAAAAAAGCCCTTTGCCTGTGGGGAGAACGCCATAACAGGAAAATCATGCTTCTTGTACCAACGGAACTCCTTTGTATCCATACAAACAAGAGTATTGTCACCGAAAGTTTCAACGCTCGAATGTGCAAGGCTGTAGTTTATCTGACTGATCCTGATAGGCTCCATACCGTTTTCCTCTGCAAACTTATTCGCTTCCTCTATCCTCTGAGTTGTCCAGTTTGAAACGCCTATAAAATGTATCCTTCCGCTCTCATAAAAATCATTGAGAACTGGCATTATCTCTTCCACAGGTATCTTCGGGTCGTCACGATGAAGAAAATAAATATCCACATAGTCAACGCCCAACACTTTCAGGCTTGCTTCAAGATCCTTTGTAAGCTCTTCCCTGCTAAGACGGCTTTTGTCCATATGACCCATTTCAGGGTGACCACCCTTTGTGGCGATACAAATTTTGTCACGATTGTTTCTAGCTTTGAGCCATCTGCCTATTACGCCCTCACTGGAATCGTGACCATTCTCCAGCCAGTCGCAGTAAACTCTTGCGGTATCGATACACCAACCGCCAAGCTCTACATATTTGTCGAGAAACTCAAAATACACATCGTCACAATCGTTTCTCTCAAAACCTGCCGCACCAAAAGTCAGGGCAGGGACTTTCATTTCATATCTGTCGTTTTTCAACACATAGCTTATCATGTACTCTTCCCCCTTGGCATACAATTTCCTATACTATTTATCATCACTATGTCTGTCAATTAATAATTATACCATATAAAAAGGACTTTTTCCACAGAATTTTGTTAAATTTTATTTTTTCATAAAAACCCCTTGACAAGTCGGTAAACTTGATATATAATTGTAAAGGTTTATGACTTTACAGAAATCCATTAGGAGGTAAGCGGTATGAGTAAAAATTTGCAAAACAGCGTTTTGCTCGACTTGTATGGCTGCCTGCTCACAGATAAACAAAACGAGATAATGGATCTTTATTACAATGACGATCTGTCGTTGGGAGAGATCGCCGCACAGCTAGATATCTCAAGACAGGGCGTTCATGACGCTATAAAAAAATGTGAAACTGCAATGGCTGATTATGAAGAAAAGCTAGGTCTGCTAAAACAGCAGGAGGCTTATCTGGCAGAGCTTAAAGAGTTCAAGGCTCAGGCTATGGACGTTTTTAACGAGTGTAAAAAAAAGAATTATGCGAGAGATATTGCCAAAAAGGTGATAGTGCTTCTTGAAAATCTCGATTCTAAGCTTGATGAATTTGACAACGCAGAATATACCGAAGAAGAATAGATATAGATAAAAAAATTATACGGAGGACAGCTTATGGCGTTTGAAGGACTTTCAGAAAAACTAAACGGCGTGTTCAAGCGTCTTAAATCAAGAGGTAAACTTAGCGAAGCCGATGTAAAAGAGGCAATGCGTGAAGTTAAAATGGCTTTGCTTGAGGCTGACGTCAGCTACAAGGTAGTAAAGGATTTTATTGCCAAGGTAACAGAGAGAAGCGTTGGCGAGGAAGTGCTGAAGAGCCTTACTCCCGGTCAGCAGGTCATAAAGATAGTTAATGACGAGCTTATAAAGCTCATGGGCGAGGCTAACTCGAAGATAAACTTCCCTAACAAGCCGCCTTGCATCATAATGATGTGCGGTCTTCAGGGTTCAGGTAAAACAACACACGCTGCAAAGCTTGCGAAGATGTTCAAGAAAGAGGGCAAGCGTCCTCTGCTTATAGCAGCCGACGTTTACAGACCTGCGGCTATCGAACAGCTAAAGGTTGTGGGAGAGAGAGCCGAAGTCGCAGTATTTGAAATGGGTCAGATAGACCCACGAAAGATAGTAAAAGAGGGTATCAAGCACGCCAAGGATTACGGCAATGACCTTGTTATCATAGATACGGCAGGACGTCTTCACATTGATGAAGAGCTTATGAACGAGCTTAAAGACATCAAGAAGATCGCTGAGCCGAACGAGATAATGCTCGTTGTTGACGCTATGATCGGTCAGGACGCTGTAAAGGTAGCTTCAAGCTTTGATGAGGCTCTTGGTATCGACAGCGTTATCCTTACAAAGCTCGACTCTGACACAAGAGGCGGTGCGGCGCTTTCAGTGCTTGCTGTAACAGGTAAGCCTATCAAGTTCGTTGGTATGGGCGAAAAGCTTGACGAGTTTGAGGCTTTCCACCCTGAGAGAATGGCTTCAAGAATACTTGGCATGGGCGATATGCTCACACTTATTGAGAAGGCTACTCAGACAGTTGACGAAAAGGACGCCAAAAAGCTTGCAGAAAAAATGCAGGAAAAGGGCTTTGACCTTAACGACTTGCTGGAGCAGATGAAGCAGATACAGAAAATGGGCTCTATGAAGTCTATTATCAGAATGCTTCCGGGCGCAAACAAGGTAACAGACGAGCAGGTGGAGCAGGGCGAGGTCCAACTGAAAAAGACTGAGGCTATGATAAATTCAATGACAAGGGCTGAAAGAGAAAAGCCTGCGATCATTGACCCTAAGAGAAAAAGACGTATCGCTGCCGGAAGCGGCACGCAGGTATCTGACGTAAATCAGCTTCTTAAGCAGTTTGAACAGATGCAGAAAATGATGAAGCAGTTCGGTATCGGCGGAAATCTTCACGGAAAGAAATCCAGAAGAAACAGAGCGGCACTTCTCAAAGGACTTGGCGGCGGAATGCCACAATAGTTGATAAGCTATCAGCAATCAAGTGATTGATTTGATATATGAAGTTTTTTATGGAGGTGAAAATACAATGGCAGTAAAGATCAGACTCAGAAGAATGGGTGCTAAGAAGGCTCCTTTCTACAGAATCGTAGTTGCTGATTCAAGATATCCAAGAGACGGACGTTTTATCGAAGAGCTGGGCTACTATGACCCAACTAAGGAACCTTCTGTACTCAAGGTTGACGACGAAAAGGCAAAGTCTTGGATCGCTAACGGTGCACAGCCAACTGATACAGTTAAGGCTCTTCTCAAGAAGAACGGCACTATCTAATAGCTGACAAGACAATTCAGACGGTGAGCCACCTATCCCACCACTTCGCTTGCCGTTTTCGGCGGGGAAAACGCTTCCCTGCCGCATTTTCGTGGGAGAATGGAGATATTTTTATGAAAGAATTACTCGAAACTATAGTTTCTGAGCTTGTTGAAAACAAGGACGCTGTTGAAGTCGTTGTTGACGAGCCTAACGCAGAGGGTATCGTGGTTTATCATCTTCACGTTGCTCCGGACGATATGGGCAGAGTTATCGGCAAGCAGGGCAGGATCGCAAAGGCTATAAGAGTCGTAATGCGTGCCGGTGCTTCCCGTGTGGATCAGAAAATAATGGTAGAGATAGACTGATAGTTCAGTGAATAAATCATCACCCTGTACAGATAATAGTATGGGGTGATTTTTTTGCGTATAAATAAAAAATGCTTCAATGCTTTCACAGGTATAGCCGTGGGGATATGCAACGGTTTTTTCGGTTCGGGCGGTGGAATGATAGCAGTGCCTATGCTTGAAAAAGGCGGCAGCGAGGCAAAAAAAGCTCATGCCACGTCCATTGCTATAACGCTTCCATTGTCTATTATAAGCGGACTTGTATACTTCAAGGGTGGAAGTCTTGACTTTTCGCAGGCAGTGAAATTCATACCACTTGGGATAGTTGGTGCGGCAGTGGGTGCGGTAATAATGAAAAAGCTTTCAAACAGCCTGCTAAAACGTATTTTCGGCGCACTTATGATAATTGCTGGAGTGCGGATATTTATGAAATAGGGTGATATTACGGCTTGGTATACCATATGTGCGGTGGCTTTTCTCACCGGTATCTTTGCCTCCATGGGTCTTGGGGGCGGAATGGTGCTTATAGTTTATCTGACGGTCTTTGCAGGATTTTCTCAGATAGCGGCGCAGGGGATAAACCTTGTGTTTTTTATCCCTATCGCAATAATAAGCCTTGTGCTTCACACGAAAAACAGGCTTGTGGAATGGAAAAAAGCCGTTCCCGCAGTTTTGTGGGGAACGGCCGCTGTTATCATATCAGCATGGCTTGCAAACAGGATAGAGCAAAGCCTGCTTTCAAAAGCTTTTGGTATTTTCCTTATCCTAATGGGACTGAAAGAACTATTTTTCAAGGGTGAAAAGCACAAGTTCAAAAGGGTCTGAGAAACGCTGTGTCCAGCCACTATTGCCTACTCCCCTTGACACCACAAGGGTTGTATCGTTCACGCTGTAAGTGCCGTCGGTGTATTTCGGGAACAGACCCTGACCAGGTGCATAAAGGCCATTCACAAGGGGTAGCCTTATAAGTCCGCCATGTGCGTGACCTGTGAAGTCGATATCGATATGCGTTCCATACTGCACTGCGGTCTTGCTGAAATAGTTGCAATCCTCGGGATAGTGATTTAGCAGTATGACAAAATCCTCTGTGACCTGAGAAAAAGCCTCGCTGTCATTTTCCATATTGTCAAAGCCCAACAGGCTTATAGTATCACCATTTCGTGTGAGTGTGGTATGCTCGTTATAGAGGACGTTTACACCATAGCTTTCACAACCTGAAACAAACTGCTCTCTTTCCTCCTGAGAAAGATTATATTCATGGTTGCCCATAACAAGATAGACAGGACATATGTCAGGAAGCTTTTTCATAAACTCAAGGGAACGGTCAACATCGGGGAAGATCTGATCTACGCTGTCCCCTGTAACAAATATATAGTCAGGCTCACAGTCTTTGACCTTTTCCGTCAGCCTATCTATATAACCCTTGCCCCACTCGTTGTGGAAGTCAGATATCTGAACTATCTTACAGCCCTCGAAACCCTCAGGTAAGTTATCAAAATGTGCTGACAGCTTTTTGACCTCGATATAGGTATTAGACCACACAAAATCGGCTAATACCATTACCGCAAGCACTATTATCACTATGATGATATTTCTTTTCTGCTTTTTAGTCAGCCTGCTTTGCTTTTTTTCTTCTGTATTCAAGATAGCCCTCCAAAATTATCGTTGCGGCAACTGTATCTACAACAGCCTTTCTTGCCTTTCCCCTGACGTTTGTTTCGTTAAGGATATTGTGTGCTGTGACAGTTGTGGAACGCTCGTCCCACATTCTCACCGGCAGGTCAGTACGCTCTTTCAAAAGCTCAGCAAATGCCCTGCACTTCTCTGCTCTTGGACCTTCCGTGCCGTTCATGTTTATAGGCAGACCTACTATTATCTCACCTGCACCGTATTCAGCCGCTGTCTGAGCCGCCTTATCTGCAAGCCTTTCGGCGTTTCTCTCAGGAACAGTGCCGATAGGAGAAGCAAGAAACTCAGAGCGGTCGCTTATTGCAAAGCCTGTTCTTGCGTCACCATAATCTATTGCCATTATTTTCATTTTGTGTACCTCTATATCAAGACTTTTCTTATCATTATATCATAACACTGTCTGTAAAACAAGTCCTAAAGCAGAATTTTGAAAATTAAACTGCAAGGACGCAATGTGGAAAAGCTTTCTGCAGATCATTTTCTCAAAAAAGTAAAATAGTTCCTTAAATACTGTGATTATTTGTGCATTATGGTTATTGATTTTTATTTTTAATTATGTTATAATGCTTTATTATCAGAGGGTATGCACAAATATCAGGGTTAGGTTTTGTGCAAAATTATATTTTGTAAGAATTTGAAAGGAAAAAGAAAATGAAGAAATTTTTATCAGCAGCAATGTCTGCTATCATCGCCTGCGCTTCAATATTCTCATGCACACTGACTGCTTTTGCCGAAGATGCAGAAACTGAGGACGTTACAATAGATTGCTCCTCCGCAGAAGCCGCAAGCAATTGGACACAATCTCTCACCATTGAACAGGGCGACTTCAATGCTACAAGGCTCACAAAGGATTCAAAGATAGTTGTTACATTCAACAGTGAGGACGTAAACGAAAAGTCAGGCAACAAATACAGTGCAGAGCTTATTTTTCAGAGCTGGGAGAATACAACTACATCAGTGGCACAGGACGGTGCAGTTTGGGCAAAGATAGCCCCTGTTGAGTTTGACGAAACAACGGCTACATATGACTTTGAGTCTATCGCAACTGCATACGGCACAGATGATTTTAGCCAGGTATACAAAATAATGGTAGGTGCAACTGACAGAGCGAAGATAACGGTGACCGGTGTAAAGATAACAAACTGCAAGACAAAGACTTATGCAGAAAAAGAAGAAAAAGACTCAAAGGGAACAAACCCTATTATCATAGTTATTGCGGTCATTGCAGGAATCGCTATCGCAGTTGTGGTAATTGTGATAATCATGAACAAGAAGTCAAGCGAAGCCTTTGACGTAAGCACCGGCAAATTTGTAGACAAGAAAAACCTTTTTGACGAGTCTAAGAACGATGAGGACGAAAAGAAGTAAAAAATAACGCTGTCAGCAGGAGGACGAGCAGTTCGTTCTCCTGCTTTTTTTATACCAGAAATATTGACTTATAGACGGAGTTATGGTATTATATTAAAAGGTATATTTAATAATTGGAGGCTATATAAAATGTCAATATTTAAACTTGATCCAGCATTTAAGGACTACATCTGGGGCGGTACCAGACTTAGAGATGAGTACGGCAAAAAGTGCGATTATGATAAGGTCGCAGAGAGCTGGGAGCTTTCTTGTCATAAGGACGGTCCAAGCGTTGTGGCTGACGGTGAATACAAGGGTCTGACACTCAATGAGTATATCGAAAAGGCAGGCAAGGGCGTTCTTGGCAAGAACTGCGAAAGATTTGAGAACTTCCCTATCCTTATTAAGCTCATTGACGCTAAGGACAATCTTTCCGTACAGGTACACCCTGACAACGATTATGCAATGAGAGTTGAAGGCGAATATGGCAAGACCGAGATGTGGTATGTTGTTGACTGTGACGAGGGTGCTACTCTTCTCTACGGTTTCAAGCACGAGATAACAAAGGAAGAATTTGCAAGAAGGATCGCTGACAACACACTTCTTGAAGTAACAAACGCTGTACCTGTTAAGAAGGGCGACGTTTTCTTCATCAAGTCAGGCACGCTCCATGCTATCGGCAAGGGTATCCTTATTGCTGAGATACAGCAGAACTCAAACACTACATACAGAATTTATGACTATGGCAGAGTTGGCAAGGACGGCAAGCCTAGAGAGCTTCACGTTAACAAGGCTCTTGACGTAACAAAGCTTGCTCCTGCTGAGCAGTATCCTGAGACACCTGTTGAGAAGAAGGACGGCTATGACATAAAGCTTCTTTCAAAATGCGAATACTTCACAACATACAGGGTGAACGTTGAAACAAAGGCTGAGCTTGACGCTGACGAAAACAGCTTCAACAGTATTCTCGTTCTCGAGGGCGAGCCTGTTATCAGCGGTGGCGAAACTGTTTCTGCAAAGAAGGGCGAAAGCGTATTCATTTCAGCAGGCACAGGCAAGTATACTGTTGAGGGCAAATGCACATTCGTGCTTACAAAGATAGACTAAGGTGAGATAAATGCTTAAACTTGACCTAAAAAAAGAGATAGGTGAGCTTGGCGCACTTGTGATCGCTTTTATTATCGGATTTGTTGCAAGCTCATTTTGGATAGGTCTTATCAGCTTTGTGGTGCTGGAGCTTGTGTATCTTCTGGTATATGACGCCATAGCAAAAAAGGCTGAAGCCCAAAAGCCAAAAGAGGAAAAGGAAGAGATAAACTTTCACGAATATGACGATGACACTGAGAGCGATAACGCTCAGTAAGCTCAGAAAATAAAAGGGAGAAATTATTATGAAGTATTACATTGGTATTGATCTTGGCGGCACTAACATCAAAGCAGGTGTTGTAAATGAAGAATTTGAGATAATCGCAAAGGCTACCTGCAAGACCAATCTGCCAAGACCTGCAGAGGAGATCTGCGAGGATATGGCTAAGGTCGCTTTGGAAGCTGTAAAGAACGCAGGGCTGGAGATAGAGCAGATAGAGTCTGTAGGTATCGGCACACCTGGCACTGCAAATTCTGACACTGGCGTTATTGAGTATTCAAACAACCTTGGTTTCCTTAACTTCCACGTTGTTGACCTTATGAAGAAGTTTATCGACAAGCCTTGCTATGTTGAGAACGACGCTAACGCTGCGGCATACGGCGAGTATGTTGCAGGTGCAGCAAAGGGTGCGAACGACGCTGTTTGCATCACTCTGGGCACAGGCGTTGGCGGAGGAATAATCATTAACGGAAAGATATATTCAGGCTTCAACTTTGCAGGTGCTGAGATAGGTCACACTGTTATCGACCCTAACGGTCCGCAGTGTACTTGCGGCAGACATGGTTGCTTTGAGGTATTCTCTTCTGCAACAGGTCTTGTAAGAATGACAAAAGAGGCTATGTTCGAGGACAAGGACTCTATCATGTGGAAAATGAACGAAGAGGACGGCAAGGTATCTGCAAGAACTGCGTTCAACGCCATGAGAGCAGGCGACAAGTCAGGCAAGGAAGTTGTTGACAAATACATAAAGTATCTTGCTTGCGGAATCACAAACACAATAAACATTTTCCAGCCTGATATTCTCTGTATCGGCGGCGGCGTATGCAACGAAGGTGACCCTCTGCTCCTGCCACTTAAAGAGCTTGTGGCTAAGGAAGTTTACACAAAGAACTCAGCAAAGAACACTGAGATAGTTATTGCAAAGCTTGGAAATGACGCAGGCATTATCGGTGCTGCATTTCTTGGACTTTCACACAAGAAATAAATAACAAAAAAGAAAAGGGGCAACTACAATGGGATTATTTGATAAGCTTTTAAAGGGTGCAGTTGACGCAATAGACAACGCTGCGGCAAAGAACGGCAATGGTCCGACAGGACTTAAAGACCTGTTTGATCAGGCTATGGGCAAGAAAAACGAGGCTATAAACGGCTCGTCAAGCACCACAACTTCAAGCAAACCAAGCACTGCAACCACTTCAAGTTCGAGCAAGAGAAGCAATTGTGCTTATACAAGACCGACATACCACACTTCACCGGAAGTGCTTGCCACGGGAAACGTTCCTGCAAAGCCTTCAAGAAAAGTGGATTTTGAGATATATGACGGCGAGGATGGCGAGATAAGAACGAAGGTCACATTTGATCTAAGCGGTGATTTTCTTGACACGGATGGCGATATCTGCTATATAGCGTCCTACCTTCCGAACATTAACGATGATGATTATGATTCGGGCTATTCCGATGATAACACTCCGCTATTTGGCGTTGTTGACGCACCGGATAACAAGATATATGAACTTATCAAAAAGGTGGAAAATGGCGGCGTGCCTGATGACGCATTGATGTATCTGCCTGTTAATGATATGGGCCCATATGTGTGCTTCAAGGCAAAGGTCGAGGACAGAGGCAGGGCGACTTATTTCTATTATTGTCCGCTCTACGAGCATTGTGATCTCAAGTGTCAGTTTGGCGTAAGCTATAACAGCGATTCTTTTGGCACACCACTTGAGAAAAAGCTTATGGCGGCTGTTGATGAAGCAGTCCGCACAATGAAGAGAGAAGTATTAGAAGTGGAGCACAGACCATTCCGCTAAGGAGGACAAAACGAAATGAAGTTCAGTATAATAGGTTTTATACCTACTTTGCTTTTGCTGATACCTGTGATAGCAGCCTGTTTCAAGACACCTGCCGACAAGCCTGAGCTTGAGGACGAGAACATTATCGTTTTTATCGCAAAGTGCGTGGGCAGATTTGGCTGTATAGGCTATATGTGCCTTGCTATCGGAGATTACAAGGTAGGCTTTTCAAGCAAGCTGCTTTTCATAATATGGGCTGTTGTTGCACTGCTCGTTATCGCACTTTATTGGGTGCTTTGGATAAGGCAATATAAAAAAGGCAATCATTTTGAAGATATTTACGGCACTTGGATCCCGCTTTTCATTATCCCTGCGGCATTAGTGCTTGTGACAGGTATCTTCTCAATGAATTTTATGCTTATCATATTCTCAGTGCTGGATATCGTTTGCGAATACTGCTCTGCATACGGTGTAAGAAAGCGTCTGCACCCTGCAAAGGCAGAGGAAAGCTCAGACGAGGCTGAAACAAAAGAGAATGAGGACGGAGAATAATACCGCTCTCAGTAATATATTTTTCAAAAGAGGTAATAAAAAATGGCGTGTAATTATTTTTGTGACGGAGTAGACAAAGCTCCACAGAGATCACTTTTCAATGCTCTTGGCATGACAAAGGAAGAAATGGACAGACCTCTCGTTGGTATCGTATCTTCATATAATGAGATAGTTCCTGGTCACATGAACATTGACAAGATAGTTGAAGCTGTTAAAATGGGCGTTGCAATGGCAGGCGGAACACCTGTCGTATTCCCTGCTATCGCTGTTTGCGACGGTATCGCTATGGGTCACATGGGAATGAAATATTCTCTCGTTACCCGTGACCTTATCGCAGACTCAACAGAGTGCATGGCTTTGGCTCATCACTTTGACGCTCTTGTTATGATACCAAACTGTGACAAGAACGTTCCTGGTCTGCTCATGGCAGCCGCAAGAGTAAACGTTCCTACTATTTTCGTATCAGGCGGTCCAATGCTGGCTGGTCACGTTAAGGGCAAGAAAACTTCCCTTTCAAGTATGTTCGAGGCTGTTGGTACTTACAACGCAGGCAAGTTCACTCTTGATGACGTTGAGGAATTTGAGAACAAAGCCTGTCCGACTTGCGGAAGCTGTTCAGGTATGTACACTGCAAACTCTATGAACTGCCTTACAGAAGTTCTTGGCATGGGTCTTAGAGGAAACGGCACTATCCCTGCTGTATATTCTGAAAGACTCAAGCTTGCAAAACACGCAGGTATGCAGGTAATGGAGCTTTACAAGAAGAACATCAGACCAAGAGATATAATGACAAAGGACGCTTTCATCAACGCTATCACAGCTGATATGGCGCTTGGCTGTTCAACAAACTCAATGCTTCACCTCCCTGCTATCGCTCACGAGTGCGGAGTAGAGCTTGACCTTGACTTTGTAAACGAAATATCAAAGAGAACGCCAAACCTCTGTCACCTTGCTCCTGCCGGTCACACATACATGGAAGACCTCAACGAAGCAGGCGGAGTTTATGCAGTTCTCAGTGAGCTTAACAAGAAAAACCTTATAAACACTGACTGCATGACCTGCACAGGCAAGACAGTAGGCGAGAACATCAGCGGCGTTGTAAACAAGAACCCTGAGCTTATCAGACCAATAGACAACCCATATTCTCAGACAGGCGGAATCGCAGTTCTCAGAGGAAACCTTGCTCCTGACACCTGCGTTGTTAAGCGTTCAGCCGTTGCACCTGAAATGCTTGCCCACGAGGGCCCTGCAAGAGTGTTTGACTGCGAGGAGGACGCTATCGCTGCTATCAGAGGCGGCAAGATAGTTGAGGGCGACGTTGTCGTTATCCGTTACGAGGGACCAAAGGGCGGTCCTGGAATGAGAGAAATGCTCAATCCTACATCTGCTATCGCAGGCATGGGTCTTGGCTCAACTGTTGCACTTATCACTGACGGACGTTTCAGCGGTGCTTCAAGAGGTGCTTCTATCGGTCACGTTTCACCTGAAGCAGCCGTAGGTGGTCCTATCGCACTTGTTGAAGAAGGAGATATGATAGCAATAGATATCGACAACTGCTCTATCACACTTAAAGTATCTGACGAGGAGCTTGCTGAAAGAAGAAAGAACTGGAAGCCAAGACAACCAAAGGTAACAACAGGCTATCTTGCAAGATACGCTTCACTTGTAACTTCTGCAAACAGAGGTGCTATACTTCAGATAAAGGACTAATATCCGACACAAAATAGTAAGGGAGAAAGGCGGAATAATATGAAAAAATTCATTTCAGGCTTGCTTGGAATACTCTTTGTAGTTCTTGTAGTAGTAGGTGTTTTCATCTGTACATATGTATTCAATCAGCCGTCAAGATCAGGCGATTCAAGAGAGCTTATCTCTGGAACATGGACAGATAAGGACGCAAACATCACTTTTGAGTTCTCTGACGAGGGCGATTTCACTATCACTCACGCTGATGACAAATCAGTTATCGCAAAGGGCTGGTTTAAAATTCAGGAGGACGGGGGAAGCGGAAAGATACAGCTTCTTGTAAATCCGTCTGACAGAGATACAACTGTTGATATCGGTCTGAGAATGAAGTTCTTCTCGACTATTTCCTACAAAAACCTTTCTGTACCGTCTGAGGACGAGGGCGACAAGGTCGCTACCTGCAAGTTCATCTTCCAGAACTCTGACGGAGTTTACTCTTGCGAGAGAAAAGACTCTGACGGCTCATTCTACGACGGCAAATAACGAATTTTCAAGGGCTACGGCTGAACGATATGTTTAGCCGCAGCTTTTGTGCAGTAAAGACTTGATTAAGATAAAAAAGGAGTAAAAATGGAGCTACTGATCAAAAATATCCGTGCCTGCGACCCACAGACAGGGCTTGACGGTATAACGGACATAGGCATTGACGGAGGAAAGATAGTCAGCCTTGGAAAAACTGACGAGCATGCTCAGAGAGTTATCGACGCAAAGGGCAAGCTTTGCGCATTGCCTGGGCTTTTCGATATGCACGTTCACTTTCGTGACCCAGGTCTTACCTACAAGGAGGACATCATCACAGGTGCGAACGCCGCAAAGGCTGGCGGTTTCACGGGCGTCGCTTGTATGCCGAACACAAAGCCTCCTATCGACTCCCCTGAGGGCGTGAAATACGTTTTTGAAAAGGCAAAAAAAACAGGTATCGACGTTTTCCCTATTGCCTGCGTTACAAAGGGCATGAAAAGTCAGGAGCTTTGCGACTATGACGCACTCAAAGCCGCAGGAGTTACCGCCATTTCAGATGACGGCAGACCTGTTGAGAACGCTGAGCTTATGCGTCAGGCTATCGAAAAGACTAACGAGAATGGTCTTATCGTGACTTCTCACTGCGAGGACTTGAAGATAATAAACGGTGGTATCATCAACAAGGGCGAGATATCCGAAAAGCTTGGAGTAAAGGGCATGGACAGAGCCTCTGAGGACTATATCACAGCCCGTGAGATATGCCTTGCAATGAGCTGCAATGCGAGAGTTCACATATGCCACGTTTCCACCAAAGGCTCTGTGAACATCATAAGAGCGGCGAAAAAGGACGGCGTTAAGGTCACCTGCGAAACTGCGCCGCACTATTTCACATTCACAGACGAAAAGCTTTTAGCCCGTGACGCAGATTTCAGAATGTCACCTCCACTTAGAACTGAGGAGGACAGGGCGGCTGTTGAGGAAGCTGTTCTTGACGGCACTATCGACTGCATCATCACCCTGAACGGCGGCCGCATCCATGTCTCGATCGCGCCACCCACTTCGGATTATTACTACAACGATGCGCTTTCTGCTCGCAAAGGCATTTTCATCCGTGGCGGCAGTGTGGTAACAAAGACTGCCAACACCGTCTCCGGCGCCGATACCGTCCAGCACCGCGCCCTTTACAGCCGCGATGGCGACATCGTTATTTCCGGCGGCAGTGTGCAGGCGGAGGGCGGCGAACTCTACGCGGGCGGTAGCATCCGCATCAGCGATGGCGAAGTGAAAGCGGACGCGCTGTGCAGCGAAAAGGGCTTGACCATTTCCAGCGGCAAAGTGACCACCAAGGGCTTCAATGTGTCGGGCCCCATCGTGCTGTCCGGCGACGCAAAGGTGACCTTTGATGGCTATCTGGACGAAGGACCGCTGAGCCGGTTCGACACCAGTGGCCTGACCACCGACGGCTACCTGCGCTATCAGCCAGACCCGCTTGATACCGATGCAGAGAAAGACAGCGAGGGCTACGTTGTCATTCACGGTACGCTGGAGCCCCAGCCCGGCGGCGACGCGGGCAATAACGGCGGGCAGCAGTACTACGACGCCGACTACAAGGTCGTGGACGACGACGAGCAGAACAACAAGTAAGGCAAATATATCCCACAATAAGGGGCAGGAGTGACCTGTCCCTTGTTGTGGTGTTATCACCCCTTTGAGTGGAGAGAAGTGCGATGGCAGAAAACAAACGCGATTATTACGAGGTCCTGGGCGTCAGCAAGGGCGCAAGTGAGGACGAGATCAAAAAGGCATACAAAAAGCTGGCCCGGAAGTACCACCCGGACATGAACCCCGGCGACAAGGAGGCCGAGGAGAAGTTCAAGGAGGTCAACGAGGCCAACGAGGTGCTGTCCGACCCGGAGAAGAAGGCCCGGTACGACCAGTTCGGCTTCGCCGGGGTAGACCCCAGCTACGGCGCGGGCGCAGGCGGCGCATACGGCGGCGCAGGCGGCTTCGATTTCGGCGACCTGGGCGACATCTTCGGCAGCTTTTTCGGCGGCGGCTTCGGCGGCGGACAGCGCCGCAATCCCAATGCGCCCCAGCGGGGCGAGAGCATCCGCGCCAGCGTGTCCGTCACGTTCAAGGAGGCGGCCTTCGGCTGTCAGAAGGACGTGACGGTGGAGCGCAGCGAGCAGTGCGCCGCCTGCAAGGGCAGCGGCTGCCAGCCCGGCACGACGCCGGAGATCTGCCCCGACTGCCGCGGCAGCGGACAGGTGCAGGTGCAGCAGCGGACGCCCATGGGCGTGTTCGCCACCAGCCGGCCCTGTCAGAGGTGTCGCGGCACGGGCCGGATCATCCATCAGCCCTGCACGGAGTGCGGCGGCCAGGGCCGGACGCGGAAGCGCAAGACCATTCAGGTCAACATTCCCGCCGGTATCGACCACGGCCAGACCATCTCCCTGCGGGGGCAGGGCAACGCCGGCAAGAACGGCGGCAGCGCCGGTGATCTGCTGATCACCGTGATGGTGCAGCCCGACGAGACGTTCCGCCGGGAGGGTGTGGACGTGTTCACGGAGGAGCCTATCACGTTTGCCCAGGCGGTGCTGGGTGCGACGCTGGAGATTCCCACCATCGACGGCAAGGTGAAGTATGACCTGCCGGAGGGTACGCAGACCGGCACGGTGTTCCGGCTGCGGGGCAAGGGCGTTCCCGTGCTCAACGGACGGGGACGGGGCGACCAGTACGTCACCGTGACGGTGGAGACGCCCCGCAACCTGACGAAGGAGCAGAAGGAGGCGCTGAAGAAATTCAGTGAGTTGCTGGGCGAGAGCAACTACGAAAAGCGCAAGAGCATCTTCAACAAGAAGAAGTGAGGCAGCACCATGTATCTGGCGGATTATCATACCCATTCCAGCGTATCGCCTGACGGATCTGTCACCGTGTCGGAGCTGGCGCAGGCGGCCATCGACCACGGGCTGGACGAGATCTGCGTCACAGACCACGTGGACACCATCCTGTGGGGCAGCCATAAGCCCCGGGAGGACTTTGACTGGCCCGCGCTGCAGGCCCAGGTGAACGAAGCCCGGCGGCGGTACGGCCACCGGCTGGTCATCCGCATGGGCGCGGAGCTGGGCGAAGCGCCCATGGCCTTCGACCGGGCGGAAAAGCTGCTGGCCGATGCGCCGGAGCTGGACTTCGTCATCGGGTCGGTACACATGGCCGGGGAAAAATTTCAGCATTTTGACTTATATTACATTGAAAAACGGGACGAAACGTATTATCATAGCGTTATAGACAGCTATCTGGAGGACGTGCTGCGGCTGGCCCGGTGGGGAAAATTCAGCGTGCTGGGGCATCTGACGCTGCCGCTGCGGTATATCAATGAGAGCCATGGCGAGCAAATGACCTTTGCGGGCCACGAGGACCAATGCCGGGAGATCTTCCGCACGCTGATCGAAAACGGCTGCGGCATCGAGTGCAACACCAACCGGGGACACGATCCCCTGCCGGACGGCCCGCTGCTGCGGCTGTACCGGGAGCTGGGCGGCGAGATCATCACCCTTGGCTCGGACGCGCACAACACCCGGTACGTGGGCTGCGCCATACGGGAGCGGCAGGAGCTGCTGCGCCAGTGCGGGTTCAGATATTTCACCACCTTTGAGGGCGGCACGCCCGCATTCCGACCGCTATAACACGAAAAGGAGACAAACACATGAAGATCGCCATTGCCTGTGACCACGGCGGCTACCTGCTGAAGCAGGATCTGCTGATCTGGATGGAGGAAAACGACATCGAGTACGAGGACTTCGGCTGCTTCTCCACGGAGAGCGTAGACTATCCCGTTTTCGCCGAGAAGGCGGCCCGCGCCGTGGCGGACGGTACGTGTGACAAGGGCGTGGTCATCTGCACCACCGGCATCGGCGTCAGCATCGCCGCCAACAAGGTGCCGGGCATCCGCTGTGCCCTGTGCACCGACAGCCTGCAGGCGGAGATGACCCGCCGCCACAACGACGCCAACATGATGGCCCTGGGCGCGGGCGTTACCGGCCCGAACCTGGCCAAGCGTATGCTGGAGCTGTTTTTGAACACTGAGTTCGAGGGTGGGCGTCACGCACGCCGCGTGGCGCTGCTGGACGCCATCCACTGAGGGCAGGCCTATGGCAACAAAGGGGTATAGCAGCTACCACGGGCGCGGTTCCCCCGGGAAGATCGCGCTGATCGTGGTACTGGTATTGATACTGCTGGGTGCGATCACCTATCTGGTGGTACAGAATTACCTGGTGTACGACGAGTCGGGCCAGGTACACTTGGAGCTGCCGTTTTTCAAGCCGAAGGACGGCGTAGACACGGAGCAGTCCGGCGACGGGCAGGACGGGCTGACCGACGCGGACTTTGACCGTGTCGAGCCGGAGTTCCCCCACGTGAAGGTGTCGGCGCTGCACGGCGTGCGGCTGCCGGACGACTGCCTGTGGTGGGGCGCGGACTATATCATGACAAAATTAGCGCCGGAGGACATGGTGCTGGCCGTGAAGCGCACCACCGGCGGCATCACCTACGCCACGGAGGCCCAGCCGCCTCAGGGCGTGGTGGTGGAGACGGGGCGCCCCCTCGACTGCCTGAAAACGCTGCTGGCTGCCGACCGCTGGACGGTGGGCCACATCGTGTGCTTCAGCGACAACGCCTTTGCCCAGGCCCGGACGGACTGCGCGCTGGTGCGGGCGGACGGCGGGCTGTGGTATGACGCGGCGGGGCAGGCCTGGCTCGACCCCACCGACCCGGAGGTGCTGCGGTATCTGACGGCGCTGTGCAGAGAGTGCGGTGAGCTGGGGTTCAATGAGGTGCTGCTGGATAACTTCTGCTATCCCGCCAGCGGCGACACAGCGGCCATCGCCAACGACGACGGCGACCGGGCGCAGATCCTGACCGACATGGCCAAGACGCTGCGGAGCAGTCTGCCGGAGGGCGTGGCCCTGTCGGTGGCGTACCGGGGCAGCGGCGACCTGACGCTGGCACAGCTGGCCGACCTGTTCGACCGCATCTATGTGCCGGCGGCGGACTACGACGCCGTGGCGTCCCAGCTGGGCGGCCAGTTTGACGCAGCTACGCGGCTGGTGTCCATGACCTCCCAGGCTGCCGAGGCCGGCAGCTATATGCTGGTGCAGTAAAAAATGAGCAAAAAAGAACCGCCTCCGGCGGTTCTTTTTTGCTCATTTCAGAAATCCAGCGGCGTGCGGACGCAGATCTCGCGGATCTTGGCTTGGAGACGCTTCAGGTCCTCGAAGGTCTCCGGCTTCTTGTTGGGGTCGCGGAGCAGCGCCGCCGGGTGGTACAGCGCCATCATCAGGCAGCCGTCCTTCTCAAAGAACCGGCCGTGCTCCTGGGTGATCTTGAAATCCGGCTTGATCAGCTCCATGGCGCTGATGCGGCCCAGACAGACGATGATCTTGGGCTTCATAAGGGTGCGCTGGCGCTGGAGGTAGCCCTGGCAGGCCTCCTTCTCCGTGTTCAGCGGGTCGCGGTTCTCCGGCGGGCGGCATTTGACGGAGTTGGTGATATAGATGCGGGTGCGGTCCAGGCCGATCATGGCCAGCATATCGTCCAGCAGCTTGCCGCCCCGGCCCACAAAGGGCTCACCCTGAATGTCCTCGTTGGCACCGGGGGCTTCACCGATGAACAGGACCTCCGCGTCCTCCCGGCCTACGCCGAAGACCACGTTGGTGCGCTTCTCTGCCAAAGTACAGGCGTGACAGCGGAGACATTCCTGGCGCAGGGCTTCCCATTCGCTCATAGTCGTTTCCTCTCTTTTCTCTTGCACTCTCTTACGGCAGCCTGGACAGCAGCCATGTCTCGATATCCTGTGTTATCTGGTCGCGCTGGGGCTTCTCGTTGAGGATCTCGTGGCGCAGGCCGGGGTACAGCTTCAGCGTGCAGTCCCGGACACCGGCAGCCCTGAAGGCCTCATAGCTTTGGATGACGCCCTTGCCGCAGCTGCCCACCGGGTCCTTGTCGCCGGCCACGAACAGCACCGGCGTGTCCGCGTCCATGCGGCGGAGGTTGCTCTGCCGCTGGTTGAAGCGCAGGCCGTGGAGCATCTGGCGGAACAGGCCCACGGTGGCGTCCGCGCCGCACAGGGGATCGGCGATGTAGTCGTCCACGTTGCTCTCGTCGACGGACAGCCAGTCCACCTTGGTGCGGTTGGGGGCGAAGAGCTTGTTGTACGCGCCGAAGGCCAGCTCCGTGACCACGTCGCTGGTGGCGTTCTCGCCCTTCAGGGCGATGACCGCGTCGGCCACCGCCAGTCCGCCGGTGATCACGGCGTGGGGCTGCCAGCCCGTACCCATGATGATGGCCGCCTTTACCGTGCCGGGGTAGCGGATGAGGTACGTCCGGGTGAGGAACGAGCCCATGCTGTGGCCCATGATGCACAGGGGCGTGTCGGGGTATTTCTGGAGCAGGCGCTGGTGCAGCACGTAGATGTCGTCCACCACGGTGTTCCAGGTGTTGCCCTGGCCGAAGTAGACCGGCGTGCCGCCCTGGGGCAGGGACTTGCCGTGGCCCAGGTGGTCGTGGCCCGCCACCGCGATGCCCTGCTCGTTCAGCGCCCGGGCAAAGGCGTCATAGCGGGCGATATGCTCCGCCACGCCGTGGCACACCTGCAGCACCGCCCGCACCGGCGTGTCGGTGGGTTCCCACAGCATCCCATGGAGCTGCGTATGGCCATCGCTGGACAGGAATTGGAACTCGGTCATATTCGTCATGGAAATCCCGCTCCCTTCATGCTATAATACAGTGTGAGTCGTTATTTACTTGTAGTATACCATACAAATTCCAAAAAGAAAAGAGGCGTCGCTATGTCTGACCATGTTTTGGCGCTGGATCAGGGGACGACCAGCTCCCGGGCCATCGTATTCGACCGGCAGGGCCGTATCCTGTCCCTGGCCCAGTACCCCTTCACCCAGCACTATCCCCAGGCGGGGTGGGTGGAGCACGACCCCATGGAGATCTGGGACACGGAGCGGCGGGCCGCCGCGGAGGCTGTGGCCCATCTGCCGGAGGGCAGCATTGCCGGTATCGGCGTGACGAACCAGCGGGAGACCACCATCGTGTGGGACAGGGCCACCGGCGAGCCGGTCTACAACGCCATCGTGTGGCAGTGCCGCCGGACGGCGGAGCTATGCGAGGAGCTGAAGCATCAGGGTCTGGAGGAGCGCATCCGATCCTCCACCGGGCTGCTGATCGACGCCTATTTCTCCGGCAGCAAGATCCGGTGGATACTGGACCACGTGTCCGGCCTGCGGCAGCGGGCGGAGCGGGGCGAGGTGCTGTTCGGCACGGTGGAGACGTGGCTCATCTGGCAGCTCACCGGCGTCCACGTCACCGACTATTCCAACGCCAGCCGGACCATGCTGTTCGACATACACCGGCTGTGCTGGGACGAGGAGCTGTGCGGCATTCTGGGCGTGCCTATGGCCATGCTGCCCACGCCTGTGGGCAGCAGCCAGGTGTACGGCCGTGTGAAGCCGGGCATACCGGGGCTGGAGAAGCTGGCGGGCGTGCCGGTGTGCGGCGCGGCAGGCGACCAGCAGGCGGCGCTGTTCGGCCAGACCTGCTTTGCCCCCGGCGAGGCCAAGAACACCTACGGCACGGGGTGCTTCACGCTGATGAACGTGGGCGGCGCGCCAGTGCGAAGCCGGGCGGGGCTGGTGACCTCCGTGGCGTGGCAGGTGAACGGTAAGACCACCTACGCGCTGGAGGGCAGCGTTTTTAACGGCGGCAGCACCATACAGTGGCTGCGGGACGAGCTGAAGATCATCTCCTCCGCGCCGGAGATCAATGTGCTGGCATCGTCTGTGCCGGACAGCGGCGGCGTGGTGGTGGTGCCGGCCTTTACGGGGCTGGGCGCGCCCTACTGGGATATGTACGCCCGGGGCGCCATACTGGGCATCACCCGGGGCACGAACCGGGGACACATCGCCCGGGCGGTGCTGGAGTGCATCGCCGCCCAGGTGACGGATCTGATGCTGGCCATGCGGCAGGATGCGGGCTGCGACATCACGCTGCTGCGGGCCGACGGCGGGGCAAGCGTGTCGGACATCCTGCTGCAATTACAGGCCGACCTGCTGCGCATCCCGGTGGACCGGCCGGAGATGGTGGAGACCACCGCCTTCGGCGCGGCGGCGCTGGCGGGGCTGTGCTGCGGCGTGTGGAAGGACACGGACGAGCTGCGCGCCCTGCGCCGCAGCGAAAAGGTATTCCTGCCCCAGCGGCCGCAGGCGGACTGCGACGCGGACTACCGGCTGTGGAAGCGGGCGGTGGGCCGGGCTGCCGACTGGATAGAGCATTAAAAACTTTAAGCATATCTTTATTTTCGGTGAACAGTGTGTAAATTTCGGCAAACAGCGCTTGCACCTGAGGAAAAAACGCGCTATACTGTCCCCAACAGGAAAATTGGAAAGGAGTATTTTCAATGGGTATTTTGAACGATCTGAGCAAAAAGGCGCAGGAGTACGCCGGCATCGCCGTGGATAAGGCCAAGGATCTGGCCGAGGTGGCCGCCGATAAGGCCCAGAACCTGACCGATACCGCCAAGGTGAATATGGCTATCCTGTCCGAGCAGCGCGAGCTGGAGAAGAACTACCGCGCCATCGGTGAGTGGTTCGTGTCCGAGTACGAGGGCGAGATCCCCGATGCTGTGAAGGATGTGGTGGCCGCCGTCAACGCCTCCAAGGCGCGCATCGCCGAGCTGGAGGCCAGCAAGCCCTCCAAGGCCGAGCCTGCGGTGGACGAGGAGCAGGTCAGCGTGAAGGTCTGCCCCGTGTGCGGCGCGGCCAGCGGCGACAAGTTCTGCCCCCACTGCGGCGCACCCATGGGTGAGTAAACCCAACTGAAGCAAAAAAGAGACTGCCGTGAGGCAGTCTCTTTTTTTGCGCGTATCATTGTGTCGGCTCACGCCGCCGCTTTTGTCCATTCGGCGGGGAACTGCATCAGCACCTGCTCCGCCGGCGCGAGCTGACCATCCAGAGCGCCGTCCTCGTCCGTCCAGGTCATGATGTCGCCGGCCAGGGCATAGCCCACAAAATCGGCCTCATCGAAGGCGGTGGTGCTGCTGAAATACAGTCGGCCCTCCTCCGCCTTGCAGTATCCGGCGGAGATGGTGTTATCGGCGTACCCGCTCCCCAGCAGGGACAGGAACGTATCCATATCAAAGGCATCGGTGATGGCCGCCACGCACTCGTCGGCGGTCATGCCCATGCTCTCCAGCGCCTTGTCGTACTGCTCACGGCTGTAGCCGTCCGCCTCCGCCTGGCTGTACAGCGCCTCCGTCAGCACCGGCTTCAGCGCCTCCATGTAGGCGGCACGGTCCGCCTCGATGGCATCCGTGTCCAGGGCCAGCGTATACGCGCCGTCCTGCGCCACGGTGAAGGTCAGGTAAACAGCTGCGGCCGCATCCGGCGACACCTCGTCCAGCTCCAGGGCGGCCTTGATCTCCTCGTTCATCCGGGACGTGATGTCGGCGCTGTACGTCCACGTCCCCGCCAGCTTTTTCGTATCATTTCCGGCGCAGGCGGTCAGGCACAGGGCCAGCATCATCGTCAGCAGAAGGGCTGTCAATTTCCTCATATTCCGTTTCCTCCCTCTCGTTCCCATGGGGACAGTCTGCGGCTATTGTATACTGGGCGGGCGGCGCTGTCAATCGTTTCGGTTTACAAATCCCCGGAGGTTTGGTACAATCGACATAAAAGGGAGGGAGATGACATGACACTGCTGCAAATGACGTACATACTGGAGGTGGAGCGGTGCGGCTCGATGAACCGGGCGGCCCGCAACCTGTTCGTGTCCCAGTCCGCCCTGTCGGCGGCCATCGCCGAGGTGGAGCGGGAGCTGGGCATCACCGCGTTCCGCCGCAGCAACCGGGGCATTGACCTGACCCAGGAGGGCCGGGAGCTGATTGCCCAGATCGCGCCGCTGGTGGAGGGCAGCCGGCAGCTGACCCGATATTACAGCCAGCGGCGGGCGGAGGACCGGGTGACGCTGTCGGTGGCGTCACAGAGGTATCCCTTCTGCGCCATGGCCTTTGTGGAATACCTGCATCTGCTGGAGGAGCCCCACATCCAGGTGAGCTTCAAGGAGATGGAGATGGCCGCCGTCATCGACGAGGTGGCGCGGCGGCAGAGTGCGCTGGGCATCCTGTTCCTGTCCGATGCCACGGAGCATTTCATCACCCGGCTGCTGCGGGAAAAGGGGCTGACGTTCCATCCGCTGGCCGCGATCCGCCCCCGCGTGTTTCTGCGGAAGGGCCACCCGCTGGCATCGGAGAGGTCCGTGACGCTGGAGCAGCTGTACGGTTATCCCTATGTGGTGTTCACCCAGTCCGACAGCAACTACCACTTTGCGGAGGAGGCGGTGGCGGGGACGGTGACCGCCTTCGACCGGGTCATCACCGTCAGCGACCGGGCCACAGCCTACAATGTGATCGCCCATACAGACAGCGTGTCTACCGGCAGCGGCGTGCTGCCGGACGGCTATGGCGACGACCGGCTGATGACGCTGCCCCTGGACGGGGCTGTGCCGGAGATGCGGCTGGGGTACATCCAGCTCCAGGGCGTGCCGCTGCCCGCCACGGCCCAGCAGTTTGCGGACATTCTCAAGCGCATCCTGGGGGAGCTGAATGAGATAGAGTAAACTGACATCAATATGATTTCTTATGTTTTGATGGTAAAATGCTATCATCATTCCATCAAAACGAAGTTGGTGATACTATGGCAAACTATTTCACGCCGTTTTCCCTGCGCATATCTGAGGAGCTTTTGAGCAAAATCAAGCGCATCGCGGCCCAAAACAAGCGCTCTGCCAACAAAGAGATCGAGTTCGTGCTGGAGCAGTATGTCCGGGAATATGAAAAAGCCAACGGCCCGCTGGACGCGGAGGAATAACGAAAAAGCCCGCCTTTCGGCGGGCTTTTCTCATGCTCTTTTTACTTCACGCAGATGGTCTCGATCTCCACCAGCGCGCCCCGGGGCAGCGCACCCACCTCCACGGCGGAACGGGCGGGATACTGGCCCTCGGTGAAAAACTCGGCGTACACCGCGTTCATGGCGGCGAAGTCGCCCATGCTCTGCAGGAACACGGTGGTCTTGACCACGTTGTCCATGGTCAGGCCGGCGGCCTCCAGAATGGCCTTGATATTGGTCAGCACCTGGCGGGTCTGCTCGGTGATGCCGCCGGGAACAAACTCGCCGGTGGCGGGGTCAAAGGGCACCTGACCGGAGGTGACGAGGAAGCTGCCGCAGTCGATGGCCTGGGAGTACGGGCCGATGGCGGCGGGGGCGTTGGTGGTGGCAATGATCTTCTTCATGGCAATGACCTCCTGATGATACTCATACTGGCTGCGCCCGGCAAGCCGGGCGATTTTCTGATACCACTTATACCACGTTTTGACGGAAATGGCAACTCCTCTTATTATTTCAAATTGTTATCTCTTTTGCTGATAATTTATTTTCACCAATCAAAGTTTATTTTCACCAGTATTTTCAGACAACATATCCAACAGTTTCCGATATACTCCGGGCAAATCGCCAAATTCCGCAGGTTATCTGAAGAAAACCGGCGCTTTTTGTCCTGTTCACTATCTGTTTAGTAAATATCTGGTCATAGAATTTCAGCGCTACCACGTCTCGGGCAGTATGTGGTATTTTTAACAATAGAAGAATAGCCGCGCAGACGGCCAAATTTTATGACGATATATCAAGGAGGAACTACCATGCTGCACGAGAATTGCGGTTTCGGCACAAAGGCCATCCATGCGGGCAACGTTAAGGATGCCCAGTACGGCGCACTGACCACCCCCATTTTCCAGACCTCCACCTTCGTTTTTGACAGCTGCGAGCAGGGCGGCCGCCGGTTCGCCGGTGAGGAGAGCGGCTACATCTACACCCGCCTGGGCAACCCCACCACCTCCGTGCTGGAGGCCAAGATCGCGGCGTTGGAAAACGGCGAAGCCTGCGTGGCCGCCGCCTCCGGCATGGGCGCCATCTCCTCCGCGCTGTGGACCGTGGCCGCCGCCGGGAAGCATATCATCGCCGACGGCACGCTGTACGGCTGCACCTTCGCCCTGCTGAACCACGGCATGACCCGCTACGGTGTGGAGGTCAGCTTTGTGGATACCTCTGACCTGGACGAGGTCCGCAAGGCGCTGAAGCCCAACACCTGTGCCGTGTATCTGGAGACACCCGCCAATCCCAATCTGAAGATCGCCGACATCGCCGCCGTGGCGGCGCTGGCCCACGGCTATAACAAGGACATCAAGGTCATCTGCGACAACACCTTCGCCTCGCCCTACCTGCAGCGCCCGCTGGAGCTGGGCGCGGACGTGGTGGTTCACTCCGCCACCAAGTACCTCAACGGCCACGGCGACGTGATCGCGGGCTTCGTGGTGGGCTCTGCTGAGTTCTGCACCCAGGTGCGTATGTTCGGCCTGAAGGACATGACCGGCGCAGTGATGGATCCCTTCACCTCCTTCCTGATCCTCCGCGGCCTGAAGACGCTGGAGATCCGTATGCAGAAGCACTGTGCCAACGCTCACGCCGTGGCGGAGTTCCTCTATAACCACCCCGCCGTGGACAAGGTCTACTTCCCCGGGCTGGTGGATCACCCCGGCCATGACATCGCCCGCCGCCAGATGAGCGATTTCGGCGGCATGATCTCCTTCGAGGTGAAGGGCGGCCGCGCCGCCGGCGTAAAGCTGGTCAACGCCCTGCACCTGGTGACGGTGGCGGTGTCCCTGGGCGATGCCGAGACGTTGATCGAGCATCCCGCGTCCATGACCCATTCCACCTATACGGAGGAGGAGCTGGCCGCCTCCGGCATCGCCGCCGGCCTGATCCGCCTGTCCGTAGGTCTGGAGAACAGTGAGGACATCATCGCCGACCTGAAGCAGGCGCTGGACCAGCTGTAAGCGGCAGTATATTTGAAACTTCTTCACAGGGGAAACGCGCCGTCTGTAATGCAGACGGCGCGTTTTCCAAAGAAAGGTGTGTCTACATGACAGTTGCAAATATTGCCCTGGAGCTGCTTATCATGACGGCGGTAGGCATTTTGGCGCGGAGGATCATCACCAAGTCGAGGGAATTTACCGACCTGCTGACACTTGTTCTAATGGACATCATTGTGCCGGCGGTGGTGATACGTTCCTTTTCCAGCATAGAATTCGGCATGGAGGAGCTTCGGAGCAGTGGCTATGTGCTCCTTGCATCTCTTGCCACAGTAATAACGCTTCTGCTGCTGGGACAGGCTGGGTATGCCCTGCTCCGTCGGGGGTATCTGGCCCGGATCATGCGCTTTGGTATCGCTTTTACCAACTTTTCCGCTTTTGGGTTTGCCGTGGTGGCGTCGGTATGTGGAGAAGAGATGTTCTTCTATTACGTGGTGTTCACGATCCCCATGCGTCTGCTCTATTACAGCCTGGCTCAGCTTTTGCTCTGCCCGAAAGGAGAGCGGAAGCTGTCGCTCAGAGCCGTGCTGAAAAACTGGCTTACCCCGGCCATATTGTCAAATCTAGTGGGGATCGTACTCTTCCTGACAGGTGCGGTCCTCCCGGCGGCACTGACCGCCGCTATAGATGCTTTTGCTAACTGCTGTATGCCCTTTGGCATGATGGTAACAGGGATGATCATAGGGGAGTATTCCCCGCGCAAATTGCTCTCCATAGAAAACTTTTGTATGCCGGCGGTAAGGAACTTCCTCATCCCGGCACTGTTCGCCGGTATACTGCTGCTTCTGCCCGTGCCGACCTTGATTAAAAAAACAGTTTTTATCTACTGCACCATGCCCTGTGGGCTGTTGCTTGCACCGTACAGCCTGAAATATGACCCGGACGAGAAAGCACATTTGGCCAGTGCAGGCGGCGTGCTGTTCTCCACGGTGCTGGCCATCGTATCCGTCCCCGTATGGATGCTGATGGTGGAAAGGTATTTCTGACGTTCTCCCTTGACCTGTCGGGCAAAGTGATGTATTCTATTGTCAGGAAGACCCTCGACCCCCAAACTACAAAATGGAAGAGGAGAAGAACACATGAAAAAGAAAATCTTAGCGGCTCTTATGGCGGCTGTCATGCTGTTCACGATCCTGCCCCTGGGCACGTTGGATACGGCCTGGGCGGAGGAGCGCGCATCGGCGACGGCCAGCGAGGGGAGCGTCTCCGGCGGGAAACTGCTGGAGGGCTATCTGTACCGCCTGGCCGGTATGGACATCCGCAGCTATGAAAACGGCTTCAACAGCTCCAGCATGGCGGCCACCTACTCCGCGAAGGCCAACCTGAACGCGGAGGAGCAGACCGTCTACAACACGCTGAAGGCGGAGATCGAGAAGATCGCCAGCGGCCAGCGCAAGGACACCAACATCAAGACCACCGGCGTGCTGGGCTCACAGGCCTCCGCCGACAAGGTGTGGCACGCCCTGCTGTCGGACCTGCCCTACGAGCTGTACTGGCATGACAAGGTGATCGGCATCAACTATGCCTACATCCTGGCCGCTGACAACACTCCGTTCAAGGATGTGACGTTCAGCTTCGCCGTGGCCCAGGAGTTCCGCGGCAAGGACGTGACCACCACCAACATCCCCAACGTCCCGGCGGCGGTGCAGACGGCCCGCAGCGTCGTGGCTGCCAACGCCTCCAAGGCCGATCACGACAAGCTGCAGGCGTACCGTCAGTACATCTGCGACCAGGTGTCCTACAACTACGCCGCCGCCAGAGGGGAGTATGCCAACGTCTACGGCAATCCCTGGCAGCTGCTTTGGGTGTTTGACGGCGACAGCACCACCAACGTGGTGTGTGAGGGCTACGCAAAATCCTTCAAGTACCTGTGCGACCTGACCGAGGAGAGCAACGGCTGGACCGGCGATGTGGAGACCATCAGCGTCACCGGTACGATGGGCACGGAGAACCATATGTGGAACATCGTCCGCATCGGCGGCGGCAACTACCTGGTGGACGTGACCAACTGCGACACCGGTATGAAGGGCTATCCCCAGAAGCTGTTCCTCCGGGGCGCTGTGGGGGACGGCATATCCTACACCGTTGAAAACACCGTGTATACCTACGGCACGGAGACTCGCACCGGTTTTGCCGCCGCGGATCTGAAGCTCTCCGGCACGGATTATACTCCGGCGGCGACTACCCTCACCGCCCCCACCGTGACCCTGAAGGCCGATGCAGCCAGCGGCCAGCCCGTTATCAGCTGGAGCAAGGTCGGCGGCGCGACCCAGTACGAGGTCTATCGCTCCGCCACCGGTAAGGCGAACAGCTTCAGCATCATCCGCCGCACCAGCGCCCTGACCTACACCGATGTCAACGCCGCGGCCGGCAATACCTACTACTATGTGGTTCGCGCCATCAACGGCAGCGTGAAGAGCGCATTCTGCGCGGCCCAAACCATCAAGTATGCCATCACCTCCCTGACTGCGCCCACCATGACCCAGAAAGCTGACACCTCCAGCGGCCAGCCCGTCATCAGCTGGACGAAGGTCAGTGGCGCGGCTCAGTATGAGGTCTACCGCTCTACGAACGGCAAGAACTTCTCCATCGTCCGCCGCACGGCGGCCCTGAGCTACACCGACACCAGCGCCGCCGCCGGCAATACCTACTACTATGTGGTCCGCGCCATCAACGGCAGCGTGAAGAGCGCATTCTGCGCGGCCCAGAGCATCCAGTACGGGGCGAAGTCCATAAAAGTGGGCTTCATCACCCTGCACGATGAGAACTCCACCTATGACCTCAACTTCATCAACGGCGCGAAGGAAGCCATCGCCAACCTGGGTCTGACCGATGCCGACTACATCCTCAAGACCAACGTTCCCGA
>ENA-UEOI01000333-UEOI01000333.1-human-gut-metagenome-genome-assembly--contig:-NODE-333-length-53663-cov-5.071530_pt1 | contig 53663 bp, 37 predicted proteins | sample MGYA00242883_ERZ507882 | MGnify/ENA primary metagenome ERZ507882 (study PRJEB26167, sample SAMN06115502) | human gut metagenome | host: Homo sapiens | place: China:Chongqing | collected 2015-07-29...
TAACTCAGGTGGACATGCTAATGGCACGAAATGATATTCAACCCATAGTATACGGCAAATTAGTAGGCATACATAGAAATACACTACGTATGAAACGTTTAATTACCGAACTTCTTGATTTTAGAAAACAAGAACAGGGATTCGAGAAGTTTAAATACAGCAAGCAGGATATTTATTCGTTTCTGGATGAAATCTATTTGTCCTTCAAGGAATACGCCAGAGGCAAACAGATTATTTTCGAATACTTTAATAAAGATCGTTCACTGGATGTATGGTTTGATGTAGTGCAACTGGAAAAGGTTATTTATAACTTGTTGTCGAACGCTTTTAAATATACACCTTTGGGAGGTACGGTTTCATTATCGGTACAAGAGTATGAAAACAGCGTTATGATACTTATTTCAGATACGGGAATAGGCATTGCCGAAGAAAATCTGAATAAGATATTCGACCGTTTCTATCAAGTAGACAGTCTGGACAACCAGAAAGGCACAGGCATTGGCCTGGCGCTTGCAAAAAGTATTATCGAAGCGCATAAAGGAAAAATCGGTGCCCGAAGCCGGGAAGGGAAAGGGACGACATTTGTCGTTGAGCTACCTTTGGGAGACAGCCATATTTCGGTTTCACAGAAAGTGGAGACTCCTGATATTGATTCATACTGCATTTCATTACTGAAGATGGATGATGAAAAAATAACGGAAGAGATACCGGAGGATGAAAATTCTGACAGGACAGAAGAACCTTCGAGTAAAATACTGATTGTCGAAGATAACGAAGAATTACGAGAGCTGTTAGTACGTTTATTCTCCAAAGTATACTCGGTTTATGAAGCCCAAGACGGTGAAGAAGGTTTTGAAAAAGCCAAAGAAGTGCAACCTGATATTGTGCTTAGTGACATCATGATGCCCAAGATGTCCGGAATAGAAATGTGCCGGATGATAAAAAGTAATTTTGAAACTTCGCACATACCTGTCATACTGCTCACAGCACAGACTGCGGAAGAATTTACTATACAAGGGTTAAAAATGGGTGCGGATGACTATATCACTAAACCTTTTAATGTGAAACATTTGTTTATGCGTTGTAATAACCTGGTGAACGGCAGAAAGCTGTTACAGAAAAAATATGCTAAACAAATGGATAACAATGTAGATATTTTGGCAACCAATGGTGCAGACCAGCAATTTATGGAACAATGTGTGATCTGTATTGAACAGAACATCGATAATCCTAACTTTGATGTGAACATGTTCGCGCAGGCTTTAAACATCGGACGTACCAAGTTATTCCTGAAACTAAAAGGAATAACAGGACAGACGCCGAATGATTTTATTTTAAACGTCAGGTTGAAAAAAGCACAAATGCTGCTTATTCAGTCAGATACTAAGACGATTTCGGAAATAGCTTATGAAGTAGGTTTCAATTCTCCAAGTTATTTCATTAAACGATTCAGAGAACTGTTCGGGATAACACCGGCACAGTTCCAAAAGGGAATCACGGAATAAATTTATAATCTATTTTAATACAATAATAATACTATGAGAACAAAACTATTAGGTGCTTTTTGTCTGTTATTCCCATTATTATCGGTTGCTGCCGATATTCAAAGAATAACTCCTATTACTTCTGACAATAGTGTCAAAATAGAAGTTACTTTATCGGCAGAAGCGGGTGAACATTTATTGCTTGATGCCACCATTGTCGGCTCACAGAATAAAGAGAAACTATGCAACTTTTCAAAAGAATATCTCTTTAATCATAAAACCGATACGACAGTTATACTGGCTACACATCAATTAACTCCGAAATTATGGAGTCCGGTTTCGCCTGTACTTTATGACCTTACACTAAAAGCAGGAAAGCAGACTTTTCAGAAGAGAATAGGATTCAGAAAATTTGAGATGCATAACGGTGTGTTCTATTTAAACGACAAACCAATCTACCTGCGAGGCAATGCCATAAACCCACCGGAACGCGGCATACCAGAACAACTGGAGCAAAGTAAAGACTTTGCCCGTGACTATGTTCGATATATGAAAAGCCTTCATATCAATATCATTCGTATCCCCGACAACCAAAACTGGATGGATGTATGCGACGAAGAAGGAATGATGATATTCGCCGGTCGGTACGGTCGTCCTAAACACGCAACAAAAACAGCTCCTCCAACAGATTTTGAATTATCACTTAAAACCTATAAGGAAATAGATTTAGGTCCGTTTACCTCCCATCCTTCTGTCGTAATTTATATTTTATCCAATGAAATGCCCTACGAAGGAAAGGTAGGTGACTTATACAGGGATTTTCTTACTCGAATGTATCAAGAACTTAAAAAATGGGATAGTACCCGTTTGTATATTTGTAATGCCGGCTATGGTCTAGGGAAATCAGCAGATATCTACGACGTACACAGGTATTGGGGATGGTACTATAACTCTTTCCTCACCTACCTGAATATGCGCGACAAGGCTATGTGGCAAAATCCGGGAAAAGTACAGCCCATTACCTTCACAGAATGTGTGGGTAACTATACCGGTATAGACGGACGCTTTAACCTTTGTTCGAGAACCAAGCAACCCGGTTCTCAAAAGTGCTGGACAGGACATTTGCCTGATGCGGAACAAGCAGAAGCCGCCATGGCCTATCAGGCATTTGTTCTGAAAAATGCGACAGAGCTATTCCGCCGCTTGAGAAGCCAGAATGATTGTCTGGCTGGCACCATGCCTTTCACCATTGTATTTCACCATTGGGACGGAGTAAGTTCTTTTGCCGAGATGAAGCCCAAACCGGTCGCCAGGCAGTATCAGCTTAGCTATCAGCCTATATTATTGAGTTGGGAAAACTGGCAATCACAAGTATATGCAGGAAAGAAGCTATCAGTAGTGGCACACGTAGTGAATGACGATGATTACGGTAATGGATTGAGCAATGCCCGCCTGCATTGGTGGATTGAGCATGAAGGCAAGAAAGTAATATCGGGAGAAAATGAATTCCCGTTTGTCCCTTATTATGGAACCGATAAATTACCTCTCACTATCAATATCCCACAGAATCTACCCACGGGAGATTATCTATTAAAAGGAGAGATTTATTCCAAAGACAAAAAGGTGTCATATAACGAAAGCGAATTATTTATTGCCGGAAAGGATTGGAACAACCCGGCTGATACAGAAACAACAGTTTTTGTATATGACACTACCCCGGAACAACAAACATTAAACTGTTTACAAAGAAAAGGATATTCCGTGAAAACAGCATCCTCATTGACAAAACTCCCTATGCACTCCACATTTGTCATTGGTAAAGATTCGTGGGATGATAACCTTGACAGACAAACCGAAGAATTGAAAGCGTATGTCAATAAAGGCGGCCGCATTATTTGCCTTGAACAGAATCAAACCACTTTCAACTCATCCTGGTTGCCCGTAAAAGTAAAATTCCTGGAACATAGTAATAACGATCCGGTTTATCTGTCACCGTCTCTGGCATACAAAGATGGCATGAATATCAATCTGGAACGTCCTTATCATCCGATTTTCAGTGGATTGAATCCACGTATGTTCAGGCTATGGGCTGACTATACTTCTTATGATGAGTCGAAAAATGGCTTCCCGGCCATCTATCCTGTAAATACGGGTTATGAGTTGCAATCGCCCTCAATAGAGGATGTGGCAATTCTCGCCAACTATAGCCGTGCCCTAGCTGGTACAGCTTTATCCGAGTTGTTTGTGGGGAAAGGTTCCATCCTTTTATCCGGATTTGACTTGATAGACCATTGCGAAGTAGATCCTGTAGCCGACAAACTTCTTTCCAACATAATTCAGTATATGGCTGTCAATAAGAAGCATGAACAGTATGTAGCCGTAAACGATTCCATTATTTGGGGAGACTATGCCTCTGAACAGGGGATAGTTAATGCTCCATGTAACGGTTTGATGGTAAATACGATTCCTATCATTCCAAAAGGACAGGAAGAACTGCCGAAGTATAAAGTGCAGGTTGATGAATATGGATATCAATATGCAGGCTCCTATGGAGGCTGGAATTCGAAACCGGGAGTGCAATATGTCACATACGGCAGACGTCCGATGGCTCCATTTACTTTCTCACGTGGAGGTAGCCCCATTGTCGATACATCTTCAACCGTTGGCGAAGGTTACTTTTATCTGGCACTTCCCCGAAAGGCAAAGACGATGGTTACTGTATTGGAGAATCCGGTAGACGAGCCTCTTAACATCAGTCTTTCGGTCACGGATGGAACATGGGAAAAGTATATCATCCAACCCAAACAACAGTTGATTATCAGAACGAATATCTCTCATCTGAAAAACAAGATGAAAGTGACGCTGAAAGGAGACAGACGTACCATATTATTAAAGACTATAATAAAGAAAACCCAAAAGTAACTTCCGTACAATGTTGCTTCTTAAAAGAACGATTTTTATATCTTATCATATACAAAAGCTGGATATTTGCCAATGAATTTATAATCAGGCAAACTATGAAACGCATATTATTTTCTTTCTTTTTATCACTGATAACAATACTATCCTTTGCAACTGACGGATTTACGGTAGCAGATGCCTTTACGGACCACATGGTATTGCAGCGAAATGCCATAATAAAGATATGGGGAGAAGCCCCAAACGGTTCACTGGTTGAGGTCCGGTTTGCAGGGCAGCTTCGGAAAGTAAAAGCCATTCAGGGAAAATGGCAAGTGACATTGAAGACCGGAGAAGCCGGAGGGCCCTATAAATTAGATATTATAAACGGTAATAATAAGGTTAGTTTTCAAGATGTTTTAATAGGTGACGTATGGTTGGCGGGTGGTCAGTCGAACATGGAATTCGCTTTGCGCAGAGTAAAAGATGCTCAAAAAGAGATTAGTTCGGCCGACTATCCACAAATACGTTATTATAAAGTGCCGAGGAAATTCTACCCGGAACATGAAGTGTCCAAAGCATCATGGAGGGTATGTTCGCCGCAGACAGCACCGGAGTTTTCTGCAATCGCTTATTATTTTTCCAGAAACATACATAAAGAGTTGAATATTCCTATCGGTATCATCCAAACTCCGGTAGGAGGAACCACGGTGGAGGCCTGGACAAGCAGGACACTGCTGATGTCGGACAAAGACTTCCGGCCGATAGTACAGCATTATGACAGTATAGTGAATTCTTACGGATCGGACGGGTACGAAAAACTATACAACCGTTATGTTTCAAGTCTGGCAGAGTATAACCAGTTGAACGCGGAACAAAAGAAGTATATAGACAAACCGGTGGAACCTATGGGAAGAAAGAATTTCCATAGACCGATAGGATTGTCCGAGACAATGCTAAACACTGTTATTCCTTACACATTGAAAGGTTTCCTCTTTTATCAGGGAGAATCGAACACAGCTCGCGGAGCGCAATACCGCAAATTGTTTCCTGCCATGATAAATGAATGGAGAACTGCTTGGGGGCAGGGAGATATTCCTTTTCTCTTTATTCAGTTACCCAGATTCGAAACGAAAACACGTTATTGGTATGAGCTACGTGAAGCGCAATACCTCACCTCACACCATGTAAAAAATACAGCAATGGTTGTCGCTTTCGATCAGGGTAATCCGAAAGACATTCATCCCATAGTGAAAGACACAGTAGGCTGGCGGTTGTCTCAATTAGCACTAGGAAAAGTTTATGGTAAAAAAGTTGTTTGCCAGGGGCCGGAGTTCAAGAAGATGACGAAAACTGCCGATGGGTCTTTGTTACTTGATTTTGCCAATGCCGGTACAGGGCTTGTTAGCAAAGATAATGCAGCAACACTTTCAGGTTTCGCTGTTGCGGGTAAAGATGGTAAATTCTATCCCGCTGAAGCAATCATCGTAGGCAAAAATCAAGTAAAGGTGAAAAATAATCTGGTGACAAATCCCGTAGATGTCCGTTACCTCTGGGTGAATAGTGGCGATATGAACTTATTTAATAAAGAAGGCTTTCCGGCATTTCCCTTCCGTACAGACAAGTATCGGTTAGTAACAGAAGGCGTATATGTTAATCCGGAACCGAAAATATGCAGAAGCAGCTTATAAGGCTTGTTACTCTAAAGAATAAATACATACCATAAAATACAAAAGATTTATGTACCTAAGAAAATGTTTGGTTTTAGTTTACGGAGCCATGGTTATACCTTTCGTGGGTATATCTGCTGATAATGTGAATGTGGCATTGCACAAACCAGTAATAGCTTCTTCACAACAAAAAGAATTTCCAGCATCCAATGTAACTGACGGAGTTATTTCGCGTACTTCTTCCTGGACAAGTGCCAAAGGTGCTCGTACCCCGCATATTCTGGATCTTAAATTGCAAAAATATTATGATATCGACAGGATAGTTATCTACACGGGAATTCCTGAACCGGAAAAGACGGAACAAGAGAAAGGACAAGCTCCCGGCTTCTGGGCGATGAAAAACTTCAAAATTCAGTATTGGGACGATGCCAACTGGACAGACTTGCCTAATACGGAATGTACGGAGAACCGATTAGATAAAATCGAATTTACATTTACCCCACAGCTTACTACTTTCCAGCTTCGACTAATCTCTACTGATGGGGAACCTGTTACCATCAATGAGTTTGAAGTATATGGCAAAGAAAAGAAAAATATGATTGTTCCTGTTATACAGAATGAATTGCCAGATAGAGTTCATAAAGAATTTCCTAAAGACATGCTTGTAACGGTCAATAAAAATGTGATAGGCAATACCATGAAATACATAGCTTACAATCAAGGATATTATATGCCCGGCAGCAACATCTCAGGCTGGCTTGAATATTCTAATGTAAACAGTTTACGCGTATGGACATCCATGAATAATTACGTACCCGAAGAGGCAGTAAATTATCAGAAGAACTTGAATACACTAGAAGAGTTTGAAGCGTACAAACATGAATTACGAAGTAGTCCGGAAAAAAATAATTTCATCAAATGGAAACTGATTTTAGAAAGATGCCGTAAGCAACAATTCTCCACCAATTCAATGGTATTTGAATATGCTTTACTTGAATTGAAACGCTTGAACATAGATGTAGTTCTACAGATGAATTCAACAGATTTTGATCATACATGGAGCAATAAATGGAAACAATGGCAACGCTTTTATGCCCTGGCATTTTATGCAGCCAAAACGGGTGACGTGACAATGTTCGCCATGCAAAACGAACCTAATCACCGACATTCCGGTCCGATGAAAATCACGCAATATGTAAATGCCATGAAAATTGTGTCAGATGCTATATATTGTGCAATACAAGATGTAAACAAACTCTATGGAAAGCATCTGAAATCACGTTTTGTAAGTCCTGTCACGGCAGGCTCCAACGCTAACTGGTGGGCGGAAGTTGTGAAAAGCCTGCGTATCGATTATCGGGGATTCCCTTCTGACAGAGACTTGCTGGACATATTCTCAACACACTCTTATAATCTTCCGGCAGCAGGATATGTATCCAAGGTTTCAGACATACGGAAGATCATAGTAGATAATCATCCTTTAAAGCGCTCTCTTCCGATAGTGTATACTGAAACCGGGCGTTGGATGAATGCCTATCTCATTGACAAATACGAGACGATGGACTCCCCTTCCCTATTTACCGAATGGGCAGGTGAATACACCAACAATACTCTTAACCAGGGGCATGGTATGTGGGCCTTCAAATTTGCTAACACAACCAGCAACACCTATCCGCGTGGCATTAAATCGGGACATCATTTTATCTGGCAAGGCAAGAGAATCGTAGAAGATGCTTACAACAACGTAGCATTGGGGAAGAAAGTCATTGATTTGACTTCTTCACATCCTGCACAAGTGAAAGTGATCACCGACGGCAACAAGACTGATGCCTCCATGTGGACATCTGTGAATACAGACGAAAAGAAATGCCTCGAAATAGATTTGGGAAAGAGTTATTCTTTGGGTGCGGCCGTGGTTTATACCGGCTCGGAATACGGAGTCTACACAGGTCCCGACCGCGTGAAGAATTTCCGGTTGCAATATTGGGAGGGCACCGGTTGGAAAGATATTGAAGAAACTATTGAAAGCAATGCTCGCTATACGCAATCTTTCTTTCTATTTAAGACTCCTGTGACAAGTTCGAGAATTCGTTTTATTGCTACCGATAAGGGCAGTATCAAGGTGAGGGAGATAAAATTGTTTGATGAAGAATCAGTAAAAAACATCCCGGAATCTTATGATATAAGTGGTATTCAGCGGACGGGCCAGGTAGTCCGGCTTTTTGCAAAAGGTTTTAAGGACGAACGACCGCTATTGGAAACAGTGAAATCAGTCCCCGATAATGAGGTAGATGCATTAACCTCTTACAACCCGGAAGAAATGCGATATTATATATGGCTTGTACAACGTAAACTCTCGCCAAACACACTGACTTTGAATTTAAAATCATTAAACCTCCCTACCGGTACAAAGGTATTTGCCGAAGAAGTAAGTGCGAATGCCTATGGCGAAGTGGTGTGGTCAAAAGAAATTTCCGAAAACGGACAACTATCGTTCGAACTACCGGCTCAAAGTGTGATGCTTCTTACTATCCCCGCTTGCCAAAGTACACCCTACACTTTGACTGCTACAGCAGATGCTACTATAAAAAGTGGCAGTAATAGCGAAAAGAACTTTGGCAAAATAAAAAAGATGAGTGTAGAAATGAACGCTTCACAGATTAATCACAATCAGGTCAGCTACATCAAATTCGACTTGTCCAAAGTAGATAATATAAATGCGGCGCTACTGCAAATTTATGGTAATTCGTCGGACAAGTATTCATATCGTTTCCATGTCTATGCCTTAGACAACTGCGATTGGAATGAAATGTCTTTAAATTGGAATAACGCTCCTAATCTGGATAGGGAACAGATGCGTATAACCCAAGTAGGGAACACCGCACATGTAACAGGAGAAATCATAGTCGATAAAAATGCTTCATATCATCAGCTCGATGTTACTAAACTGATACGTAAGTGTAAGCAGAAAGAGATCACTTTCGTACTGATAAGAGAGCTCCGGCAATTGGGCGATGATTCGGACAATGGTAAAAGTTGCTATTTGGATACGAAAGAGTCTAACCATAAGCCGATATTATCGATTTGGTAACATAAACCAGGTAACCGTATGATTTTACTCTCTTTTCGTACAATCCTCTTATATTATATTTCTTTTTTTGAAGACTTTTGTTCAGCTTATTCAATAATTAAATCTTATGTATAAATGAAAAACAATCAATTAAAACTAATCTTGCCGGCTATTTTCCTAATGATTATGGTAGGCATACATGCGCAAAATGTACGAGTGACAGGTGTTGTGTCTGACGCACAAAGCCCATTGATTGGAGTGAATGTCCATGTGAAAGGAGGTACCACCGGTGTGATTACCGATATGAATGGAAAATATTCTATTGAGGTACCTTCTAATGCCACACTTGTATTCTCCTATATAGGTTATGCAGATCAAGAACATAAAGTAGGCAATCGGAAAGTTATCGATGTAACCATGTCCGAAGACTCTAAATTACTGGAAGAAATCGTGGTAGTGGGTTACGGTTATCAAAAGAAAAGCGATATCGCTACTTCCGTTGCTTCCGTCAAGACTGATGAGATGAAAAGTTTCCCGGCAGGGAATGTGGGAGATATGCTCCGTGGACGTGTGGCGGGAGTTAATGTAACAAGTTCATCAGGCAGACCCGGATCTGCTCCTACCATCACCATCCGTGGAAACCGTTCTATCAGTGCACAAAACACGCCATTATATGTTATTGACGGTTCAGTATCAAGTAGTGAAGAATTCAGTACTTTAAGTGCGGAAAGCATTGAGTCTATCGAAATTCTGAAAGATGCAGCTTCTCAAGCCATTTATGGTGCACGGGCCAGCGACGGTGTAATTCTTGTAACAACCAAACGTGGTATGCAAGGTAAAATGGAAGTGAATTATAACGGTTATGTAGGTATTCAGTCTTTATGGCGGAACTTCGATTTTTATTCTCCACAAGAATATATGATGCTTCGAAGAGAAGCAATGGCAAACGATAAAGGCATTATTGACGCCCGCGAAATCTCTGTTGCAGAGGCTTTGAGCGACGAAATAATGAGTGAAGTCTGGGCGAACGGAGAGTTTGTCAACTGGGAAGATCTGATGTTGAAGAATGCTCTTTACCAGAACCATGATTTAACCGTACGTGGCGGAACTGACAAACTCCGTGTTTCAGCCGGACTCAATTACTTTGATCAAGACGGTATGGTAACGACCGGCTCGGGATATAAAAAAGCAGCTTTCCGCCTAAATGTAGACTATAAAGTGAACAAATGGGCTAGTTTCGGAGTGAATACTTCCTACGCATTATCCAAAAGTGAACGTGAAGATGGAAATTTTACGGAGTTCATTACCCGTACTCCGCTGGCTAAAGTATATAATGCAGATGGTAGTTATACTAAATATATCGACACTGCCAACGATGTTAACCCACTTTACAGAGCACAGAATTATGCACGCGAAATAACGAATAACAGCTACCGTGTCAATATCTTCCTGGAATTGAAACCTTTCAAAGGATTTAATTATCGTTTAAATACTTCTTTCTATAACAGACAGCAGGAAGATGGAGAAGTGAAAGGTGTCAATTATCCCGGTGGAGGAGCAACTGCCAAACTAACCAATAACGAACAGAGAAATTATCTGATAGAAAACATCTTCACTTATGAGGTTCCGATAAAAAAACAACAGCATAAACTGACGCTTACTGCCGTACAGTCAGTAGACCATTCTCAAACGAAAGGACTGGGATATGCCACCAGTGACTTACCTGTAGACATGGATTGGGATTTTATATCCAACGGCCAATTTTCCGGCACACCTACGAGAACATTCTCTGAAAATAACTTGGTATCTTTCATGGGACGTGCTTCTTACATCTTTATGGATAGATACATTATGAATGTAGCTATCAGACGAGATGGATCAAGCCGCTTCGGCAAGAACAACAAATGGGGTACATTCCCTTCTGTCGCCCTGGCATGGCGTGCAAACGAAGAAAGTTTCCTGCGTAATGTGTCATGGATCGATAATTTAAAACTTCGTTTGAGTTATGGTATTGTAGGTAACCAAAATGGAATTGGCAACTATACAACACTTGGGTTAACTGATCAAGAACGCTATGAATTCGGTGACAACTCATACATGGGTTATCTGCCCGGAAAAGAGCTTTCAAACCCTAATTTAAAGTGGGAACAATCACGCACAGCCAATATAGGTCTTGATTTTGGCTTCTTCAACAATCGTTTGTCAGGTACTATTGAATACTATAATACCCGAACGACAGACTTGATCGTTAAGCGTGAAATAAACTCCGTCTTAGGATATGAACAGATGCTTGATAATTTGGGAGAAACCAAATCACATGGTATTGATATCAGTATCAACGGCGACGTCTTCCGTACAAAGAATTTCACATGGAGTTTAGGAGCTAATTTCAGTCAGTATGCTAATGAAATAGTAAAGATAGACAATCAGGTCGATGAAAACGGTAAACCGTTGAGCCAACCGGGTAATAGTTGGTTTGTAGGTAAACCTATACATGTTTATTATGACTATTTACCGGACGGTATCTATCAGTATGAAGATTTCGATATCAAACGAAATGCTTATGGCAAATTGGAATATACATTGAAACCGACAATTGATACCGATGGCGATGGTATAGCTGATAAAGCCTTGACACGCGAAGATAATGTCGCTCCGGGATCTGTAAAGATAAAAGATGTAAATGGCGATGGAAAAATAAATGCAGATGACCGTACACCTATCTCCAGAGATCCGGACTTCACACTCTCCCTAAATACAACTCTCAAATGGAAAGGTTTTGATTTCTATATGGATTGGTATGGTGTGTCCGGTCGTAAAATCAGAAATGGCTATCTCTCCGAATCCAATAGCGGTGGTTCTTTACAGGGAAAACTAAACGGCGTGAAGGTAAATTACTGGACTCCATTCAACCCTTCAAACGAATTTCCGCGACCTAGTCATAACACAAATGTCACTTATCATGGTTCCCTGGCAATTCAGGATGCTTCTTATATCCGCTTACGCACCTTGCAGCTGGGATATACTTTCCCGACAACCTGGATAAAGAAACTCCAGCTACAGAAATTAAGAGTATATGCTACAGCAACCAATCTTCTGACATTTACAGACTTTTTGTCTTATAGTCCGGAGTTGACACCGGGTGCATATCCTGAATCAAAACAGTATGTATTTGGAATTAATGTTTCATTCTAATAAAATCCCGCAGAATATGAAAAATAAATTATATATAGCAGCTTTGGCAGTATCTTCCATTACGCTATTGTCTTCTTGTGAAGATTTCCTGAACCTCAAATCAAAAACAGATATTACTACTGATTATCTGACCACCTCCCCTGACGGATTGTATCGCGCAGCGATAGGTTTGTATAGCTTGGACAGAGAATTAGCCAAAGGAGACGGAAGCGGTGGCAGCAACCTCTATATAGTAACGATGTGTGATTACAGCACTGATATTATGGCTTTTCGCGCAGGAACAAGTACCGCAATCGCAAAACTGCAGAATTTCATGCCCAATAACAGTGATGTAGAATCATTCTGGCAACACTATTATTTCATCATTGGCAAAGCCAATGAGATTATCACCGGAGCCGAACAACTAGGATTTGACGATCCTGTGACTACCCGAGCATGGGGTGAAGCTAAATTCTTCCGTGGACGTGCATATTTTGAACTATGGAAACGTTTTGAACGTCTCTATTTGAATACAATTCCTACTACAGTAGATAATTTGGAACGTGATTTTCATCCGGTTTCCACAGAACAGATATTTACTCAGATCAAGACAGATTTGGATGATGCTGTCAATGCACTCGAATGGGGAATACCTAATAATGACTATGGTCGTGTTACCAAAGTTACAGCCAAACACGTGAGAGCACAGGTGGCCATGTGGGAAAAAGACTATGACAAGGCAATTGAAGAGTGCGAGGATATATTCAGAGATGGAACAATGTACTCTATGATGTCCAAAACAGGGGATGTATTCAACAGTGCGGACATGCGTTCCGCCGAAGTTTTATGGTCTTATCAGTTCTCTGAAAATATGGGTGGAGGCGGAACCGGTACCCCATTGATGGGACACCGTGCCGCAATTATTACCACTACCCGTTCCCAAGCTAATCCGGATTGTACATTTGAAGCTGCCCAAGGAGGATATGGATGGGGACGTGTTTATCCAAACACCTATTTGTTCAATCTATATGATAAAGAAAAAGACAATCGTTATAAAGATCTTTTCATCCATACTTTTTACTATAATGACCAAAGTAAACCTAATTATGGGCAGGAAATCCCTAAAGATTTATATGGTAAGGCGGCAGGTTATATGGAAAGACTGCACCCGATGTCAAAGAAACACTTTGACCAATGGACCAACGCGACACAACCTGACCGCACCAGCAGTTTCAAAGACCTGATTGTTTATCGCTTAGCCGAAACATATTTAATGTGTAGTGAAGCCTATTTCCATCGTGATGGTGGCGACAGTCCCAAAGCTATAGAATACTACAACAAAACTTGGGAAAGAGCAGGTAATACTCACGAAAACGGTCCATTAACCCTCAATATGCTCCTGGATGAATATGCCCGCGAACTACACTTCGAAGGAGTACGCTGGTCATTGTTAAAACGCCTTGGTATTTTGGGCGAACGCGTTCGTCAACATGGAGGTGACCTTATGCTGGAAGACCCATATCTGGACAAAGATTATGCCGAATGCCGCCAGAACTTTGTAATAGGCAAACATGAAACATGGCCTATTCCACAAACGCAGATTGACTTGATGGGAACTAATGTCTTTCCGCAAAGTGATCCTTGGAAATAAAAAGAAACTGATTTTAATTTATAAATCTGTAAAAGAATCGTAGTATGAAAAGACTAACATTGATTTCATTGATTCTGAGTATGATATTAACCTCTTGTAAAGAGTATGGTGAAGTAAGAATCATGCCTGAATTTAATAATAGCGGAACAGAGGTTGAACTCTACAAAAATGAAGGTTCCTCAAAAACAGTGGTAATATCCACTACAGCAAATGAAGTGACAGCTGACTACAATGCCAGCTGGCTCTCGGTAGATGCTAATAAACAACGTATCATCTATACAGCCCTTGCGACTAACGAAACCGGTGAAGTGCGCTCTACCACCGTCAAGTTAAATGCCGGAGAATTCTCTATGGAGGTGACGGTAAACCAGTTAGCGAAAGACGAGTCAGAAGTGAAGACATTAAAAGTCGGACAATTAACGGAAGATGGCCTTGGAATGATATTCTGGGTTGATCCGGATAATCAAGAAGCAGGGAAGGCCATTTCACTAGAACGTTGGGGCGGTAATCCGTTTGAAGCATCCATTAAATTGCACAATGCTTTCTCCATGGTAAATGGTATCGAAAATACAGCTCTGTATACTGATGCCGGCAACAATGACGCAGCTGCTCTATGCACAAATCTGGGAGAGGGATGGTATCTGCCTGCATCTGAAGAATTAGGACATTTGTTTGATATCTATAACGGAATAGCACGCGACAATGGATTTACAAATGCTACCCCAAATCAAATCAGTGATGCAGAAAAGGCTTCCCGTGCTACATTCGATAAAAATTTAACCGACCTTGGAGGAGCAGTAATAAACGCAGCCGCTGAAAACGGTAACGGAGAAAGTTACTGGTCGAGTACGGAAAACGAAGACGGACAGAAAGCACGCTATGTACGTTTTGGAAAATATGGAATGGATTATGGTGCCAAGACAGGTACAAGCCGTTTTGTACGTGCCATGAAAATAATCGGTGACTATAAATTCCCCGAAGAACCAGCGACCTTATCTGTTTCACCAATGCAGGTAGAACTGACAAGTGAAGAAGGGGCTACAGCAGATGTCACAGTTAGTACAAACAAACCGTCGTTTGCATACGTCATTGAAGGTAACGGCAATACATGGCTTTCTGCAGAACAGAATGGAGATAAAATTAAAATTACAGCTTTGTCTAAGAACAACAGTGACGAGGCTCGTACAGCCATCGTAACAATAACAGCCGGCAATGGTGATGCTCAAGCTACAGCGACAGTAACCATAAGACAACAAAAAGAACAGACGGAAGTTGCTGCTTTTCAAATAGGAGATTTTGTAAAAATGGATGGTGGTACAGAACTAGCTGAAGGCGGTATCGTATTTTGGGTAGAGGGTAACAATGCTAAAATTCTGTCTTTAAAGCGTAGCGCCACTGCCATAAATTGGGCTAACGAAGGATTTACAGACGCATTAGGTTTAACAGATCAGGAAGATGGTGAAGCTAATACTCAAAAGCTGAGAGAGAGTGGCATAGCTGCTAATATTCCGATTCTGGAATATTGTAAAGACGGTTGGTATCTACCTGCAAGAAATGAAATGGAAGCGGTATTTAATGCATATAACGGCGGGTCTTCACAAAGTATCGGGCTGAAGCCTGATGCTATCAAACAGGAAGAAAAAGATGCTCGGGCAGCCTGGGATAAAATCCTCACTGATAATGGAGGTGATGTTATGAATGTAAAGGCTGACAATACCGCTGGTGACAGCTATTTCACCAGTACGGAAGCGGATGATGCTTCAAAAGTATTCTATGTACGTTTCGGACAGTGGAATCCCGGTTTGACTGGTGCCAAATATGCCAAATCTCCTGCACGATATGTACGTTGTATTCGAAAAATTTCCAAGTAAAATCCCTTAAAGAAGACAATTATGAAAGTTTATTCATTCTATATCAAAGCATTGTTAGTTTGCCATGCCATACTCGCTTCGTGTACGGATTATGTAGTGAAAGATCCTAATTTTATGCCGCCGGATGTTGTTATTACTGACGACACAGGTAACAATGACATCATTGAAGGGTTACCGACTCCCGGAGAAATGCAGCCTTACAGTCCTTCACTCTTAGGCAAACCTTATCGTCCGATAAAAGTTAAGTATTCCAATGAATTTCCACCAGTGACTAAATGGACGGAGAGTAATACCCGTATTATCGCATACATGGGAGAATACAAACCTACCATTAAATCTGAAAGTGACTACAAAGCCATTACAAATAAGTATGGCAGTTTCATTTCAGGAACCAAACAACAGGCCACAGGGCGTTTTTATGTAAAAAAGGTGAACGGTCGTTGGTGGATTATCGACCCTGAAGGTTATCCACATTATGAGAGAAGTGTCACTTCCATGCGTTACGGTTCTTCGGCACGCAATAAGGAAGCATGGAACAAACGTTTTGGCACTGACGCCAAATGGATAGCAACATCACAAGCCGAATTGGCTAGTATCGGTTTTCACGGTACAGGAGCCTTTTGCACGAATACATATGGAAAGATCCAAACTCATAATTCTTCCATTCCTAATTCTCCGTTAACGTTGACTCCTTCATTCGGATTTTTAGGACAATTCAGATCGCAAAATGGTCATACTTATCCAGGCAACACTTCGGATAATGAATTGGGACTGGTGCTTTATGATGACTGGGCAGATTTTTGTAAGAAATATGTAAATACGTCTTTAGCTCCTTACTTGCATGATGCCAACGTATTGGGTTTCTTCTCGGACAATGAGATCAACTTCTCATCACAAAATTCCAGAATTTTAGACCGTTTTCTGGCACTTACAGATAAAACTGACGTAGCCTATCTAGCAGCAAAGAAATTTATGGATGAGAAAGGGGCAACGGGGGTGACTGATAACCTGAACAGTGAATTTGCAGGTCGGTTAGCCGAAATTTACTATAAAGGAGTAAAGGATGCCATTAAGGAAGCTGACCCGGACATGATGTATCTAGGTACACGCCTGCACGGTACTCCCAAATATATGAAAGATGTAGTGGCCGCCGCAGGTAAATACTGTGACATCATATCCATCAATTACTACAGTCGTTGGAGCCCGGAACTGGACTCATATGTTAAAAATTGGGGAGAATGGACAGATGCCCCATTCCTAGTTACCGAATTTTATACAAAAGGACAAGATTCCGATTTGAATAATCTATCAGGAGCCGGATTCACGGTTCCAACTCAGAACGATCGCGCATATGCTTATCAACATTTTACGCTGGGATTGCTTGAAGCAAAAAATTGCGTGGGATGGCATTGGTTCAAGTATCAGGATGACGACGGTACAGATAACAGCGGAAAACCGGCTAATAAAGGAGTGTATGACAATCATTATGAGATGTATCCTTACTTGGGCAAGTTTATGCAGGAAGTGAATTACAATGTCTATAATCTAATTGAGTATTTCGACAAATAGAATAAGTTTATAATAAAAGGAACAAGTATAAATCCTTTAAAGTGATGGTAATGAAAAATAGAAAGAAAATATTAATTATAAGTCTGACTCTGCTAGCCAGTTTTACCTGTGCGGCAGAGACAGTGACAAAGGGCATGAAGAAAGTCATTGATGACGCTCTTGATTTTTCTGTCAAACAATCAATGTCCATGTTCTATGAGATGAAAGATCAAAAAGGCATACTTCCGAGAACAGCGGAAAATGGCAAGATGATTACATGCGAATCTGCCTGGTGGACAAGTGGATTTTATCCGGGTACCCTTTGGTATTGTTACGAATATAGTAATGACCCGCAGATAAGGGCTGCCGCAGAAGAGATGACTTCACGTGTAGAAAAACAGAAATATACAACCAGTAACCATGATGTTGGTTTTATCATCAATTGCAGCTTTGGAAATGGATATCGTCTCACGCACAATGAAACATATAGGAAAGTGATAGAGACTGCTGCAAAATCATTGTCGACCCGTTTTCATCCGGTAACAGGATGCACCCGTTCCTGGAATAGTAAAAAATGGCAATTCTCTGTTATCATTGATAATATGATGAATTTGGAACTACTCAACGTAGCCTCTTCCCTAACCGGAGACAACACCTATTATAATATGGCCAAATCGCATGCAGACCGGACAATGATTAATCATTTCCGCCCTGATGGAAGTTCATACCACGTGGTAAGCTATGACACGATTACGGGAAAAGTTCTGAATCAGGTGACACACCAAGGAGTAAACAATCAATCTTCTTGGTCACGTGGACAAGCATTGGGATTATATGGCTATACAATGATGTATCGGCAGACTGGTAAAAAGGAGTATTTGGATCACGCTATTAAGATTGGTAAGTTCATTATGAATCATCCGCGTCTGCCTAAGGATAAAATTCCTTATTGGGATTTTGATGCTCCCAATATTCCCAAAGAAGACCGTGATGCCTCTGCTGGTGCCATCATGGCATCAGCCTATGTAGAATTGAGTACTTATGTAGAAGGGGAACTAAGCAAACAGTTCCTCACAATAGCCGAACAACAGATAAAATCGTTAGCTTCCCCTGCTTATCGCGCAAAAAAAGTAGGTGATAATAACCATTATATTATCAAACATTGTACGGGCTTCATGGCTAAACAATATGAAATTGATGCCCCTCTGACTTATGCAGACTATTATTTTATAGAGGCATTAATCAGATATAAAAAACTACTGGAAAATCGTCCGGTAGTTGAAACAATAACAGCTTTTTCGGAGAATTCGGACCGTTCTCTCTGGTTAAGTTCACTCCATCGCATTTCTTACCCGCTGTTAACGAATATGGCAAAAGGGGAACTTCGGAAGAATATGCCGGTTGAATCTATCGCTGCTGATATGCAAAAAAGAAAAGAAGTTACGCATTTGGAGGCTTTAGGAAGATTAATTACCGGGATCTCAACATGGCTGGAATTAGGACCAGACAATACAATAGAAGGCAAACTACGTGCTGAATATATTGATTTAGCCTTGAAATCCATTTCTAATGGAGTAAATCCACAATCTCCTGATTATCTGAACTTCAATAATGGACGCCAACCATTAGTTGATGCTGCATTTCTTGCTCACGGCTTGCTAAGAGCACGCACGCAATTATGGGACAAACTTGATAAAACGACTCAAGAACGAGTCATTAAGGAACTTAAATCATCAAGAGTGATAAAGCCTTCTGAAACCAATTGGCTATTTTTCTCAGCAATGGTGGAGGCTGCCTTGAAAGAATTTACTGGTGAATGGGAATATGAGCGTGTAAAATACGCTTGCGATCGTTTTGCACAATGGTATAAAGGAGACGGTTGGTATGGTGATGGTGCTGATTTTCACCTGGATTATTACAATAGCTTCGTCATACATCCCATGATGGTCGAAGTTCTGGAAATAATGAAAAAAAACGGTATAGAAAGCTCTATACCTTATGATCTTGAACTCGAACGTTATGCACGCTATGCCGAACAACAAGAAAGACTGATATCACCCGAAGGTACATTTCCAATAGTAGGTCGTTCATTGGCTTATCGATTCGGTGCTTTTCATGCATTGTCTGATGTTGCCTACAGAAAACTGCTTCCTGAAAGGGTAAAGCCGGCTCAAGTAAGATCCGCTTTATCCGCTATCATCAATCGTCAGGTTAATGCACCCGGAACATTTAATCCTGAAGGCTGGCTACGAGTAGGTTTTGCCGGATATCAACCCCATATCGGTGAGACATACATATCGACAGGCAGTCTGTATCTATGTACAGCCGTATTTATCGCTCTTGGTTTACCGGAGTCTGACGAGTTTTGGTCTTCTCCTTCTGCAGATTGGACCTGTAAAAAAGGCTGGGCCGGTGTTGATTTAAATGTAGACAAAGCCTTAAAAAAATAGGATAAAAAGAAGGAAATTCATGAAAAATATATTATCTATTTTATTTGTTGCAGTAGTTTTGTTTTCCTGCTCAGAAAATAAATCAGTAAGAAAACAAACTACCTTCTGTAATCCGATGAATCTGGATTATGGTTGGGGAAACTTTCAGACAAGAGAAAAGAAAGCCCGTTCCGCAGCCGATCCTGTTATCGTATTGTTTAAAAACAAATACTACTTGTTTACCACGATGGACATTGGTGGCTATCGCGTATCTGACGATTTAATCACATGGAAGAATATATACTTTAATCCGGAGGTAAAGACGTCCGCTCTTGATGTCGATCATTATGTAGCACCAGCCGTGGCAGCCGACGAAAACTATGTATACTTCGTTAATTTCACCAGAGACCGTACCAAGAAAACGGTAGATGTCATTCGCTCATCCGATCCGGAAAATGGGAAATGGGAAAAATGTGGTGAAGTAAGACGGATGGCCGATCCTTGTTTATTTATTGACAATGGACGCTTCTTTTTCTATTATGGTTTAGGTGGAACCCAATCTACTACTTTCTTCGAAGTAGATCCTACCACATTCAAAGAGATAGAAGGCTCAAAAAAGGTCTTGCGGGAATATGTAACAGATATCAATCAGTGCAAATCGGGCTATCATTTTGGACGTAGAGAGTTGTATGATGAAATTGACGCCTCTGCCTGGCTGGGAAAATTTTCCAAAGTACCATGTCCTGAAGGTGCATGGATTGTGAAGAACAAAAATAAATACTACCTGCAATATGCCACTCCAGGTACTATCTGCAATTGGTATTGTGATGTGGTTCTGGAAAGTGATAGTGTAAATGGTGGTTTTGTAGAACAACCTTATAATCCCGTATCTCTAAAAGTCGGTGGTTTTATCGGAGGAGCCGGACATAGTTGTGTATTTAAAGACAAATACGAAAATTGGTGGCAAGTTACCTCCATGTGGGTAGGTAATCATGACGAATTTGAAAGAAGAATAGGTTTATTCCCTGTTTCTTTTGATGATAAAGGAAGAATGAGAACCCATACTGTTTTAGGGGATTATCCCATGTCACTACCTCAAAAAAAATTCAATCCTCAAGATATTTCCGCTTTTGGCTGGATGCTCCAATCCTATCATAAAAAGAGTACAGCGTCTTCTTCATTACCGGGTTTCGAACCGGAAAAGGCAGTGGATGAAAATGTTCGTACCTGGTGGTCGGCTACAAGTGGCAAAGCAGGTGAATATTTCATAATGGACTTAGGCAAGAAGATTCGTATGAATTCCGTTCAGATAAACTTTGCTGAACAAGACATAAACCCTGATGCTCCCAAAGAAACAGATTATCACGCTTATAAGCTGTACGTATCCGACAATGGAAGAGATTGGAAACTAATAGTGGATAAATCAAAGAACATGGTTGCCATACCACATGAATATGTTGAATTCCCTAAGCCGATAGAAACTTCCTTTGTTAAAATAGAGAATGTCCATACTCCCAAAGAAGGCAAGTTTGCTTTATTGGATTTGCGTGTGTTCGGTTTCGGCTATTCGGACAAACCGGAAATAGTTAAAGAACTTTCAGTAAAAAGAAACAAAGACGACGAAAGATATGCTTCGCTTAGCTGGAATAAAGTATCCGATGCTGATGGTTATCTTGTCCGCTTTGGTTATCAGCCCGATTTTCTTAATCAATGTATCCAGGTCAAAGATAAAGAAACGACCGATTTACAGCTCCACATTCTTACCAAAGGCGTACAGTATCATTACCGAGTTGACAGCTATAATGACAGTGGAATTACAGAAGGCATCGTTATCTCTGAATAAAAAGATATGGACAAAAAACTGCTTATTTATCCCCTACTCTTTTCTGCCGGGCTATTGCAAGCCCGGCAGAAACCTAATGTTGTGATTATCTTCACAGACGATCAGGGTTACCAGGATCTTGGTTGTTATGGTTCGCCATTGATACAGACACCCTTTATTGACCGCATGGCAAAGGAAGGCATAAAGTTGACAGACTTTTACGTATCATCTTCCGTATCAAGCGCTTCACGTGCGGGACTTCTGACCGGCAGATTAAACACACGGAATGGAGTAAAGGGGGTATTTTTTCCCGAATCTGAAGGCATGCCTTCGGAAGAAATCACTTTAGCCGAAGCATTGAAAGAGCAAGGTTACACAACCGGTTGCTTTGGCAAATGGCATTTAGGTGATTTAAAGGGACATTTACCCACAGATCAAGGATTTGACTACTACTATGGGATACCATACAGTAATGATATGTATATCGGCCCTTCCCAGCAATTTGCTTCCAATGTAACCTTCAGAGAAGGATATAATTTGTCAAAAGCGAAAGAAGACCAGGAATTTGTGAGAACTTCCAGTAGAGCAGATATAAAAAAAAGGTTGAACAACGCTTCTCCACTATTTGAAGGAGATAAAATTATTGAGTATCCCTGCGACCAGTCTACTACCACCCGACGTTATTTTGATCATGCCATAGATTTTATAGAAAATAATCCGGAGCAACCTTTCTTCGTCTATATCACCCCATCAATGCCTCATGTACCGTTATTTGCCTCCGAGCAATTTAAAGGTAAAAGCAAACGAGGACTCTACGGTGATGTTGTAGAAGAAATTGATTGGAATGTAGGCCGTTTAATCGATTACCTTGACAAAAAGAAATTAGCAGAAAACACTTTAGTTATTTTCGCATCGGATAACGGACCGTGGTTGTCTTTCAAAGAAGACGGAGGTTCCGCTGAGCCATTACGAGGCGGTAAGTTCTCTTATTATGAAGGAGGCGTCAGAGTTCCTTGTATCATCCGTTGGAAAGGGAGTATACCTGCCGGTGTAACTAGTGACGCAATAGTTGCCAGCATCGACCTTTTCCCTACAATCATGCACTATGCAGGTTGCCAATCTTTCAAACAAAAGATTGACGGTATAAATATTTCATCCTTTCTCAAAAATCCTTCTCTACGGTTACGTGACGAATATGTTTATATAAAAGGTGGTGAAGTTCACGGTATACGCAAAGGTGATTGGGTCTATTTGCCTAAAACAGGTAATAGTAAGTTCAAAAAAGGAGATGTCCCCGAATTGTTTAATCTAAAACAAGATATCGGAGAATCGAATAACCTTCATCTACAATATCTGAACAAAGTAAAAGAGCTGCAGGAAGTGATGAAGAAGTATCAATCAACTTCTACTATGCCATATTCACAAATACGTGATACTCTTAATAATGACAGACAATATTGGATTCAGACACTCGTAAAAATAGCTGATCCGGTGATAAGCAATCTTAGCAAAGACCAACTGAAAAAAAATATTCCTGTCGGGCGTTCGTCATCAGCTTTAGCCAGCAGTCGGGAGTTTATCACTCACATGGAAGCTGTAGGCAGAACCATCGCAGGAATAGCACCGTGGTTGGAACTCGGACCGGACAATACTCCAGAAGGCAAGCTACGTGAAAAATATATTAAAATGACGTGCAAGGCGCTGGCAAACTCTGTAAACCCGGAATCTAATGATTATTTCAACAGCACAGCTACCCGTCAGATATTAGTAAACAGTGCATTCTTAATACAAGGATTATTGCAAGCACCTACACAGTTATGGGGAAATCTGGATGACACCACCCGCAAAAGACTCATTGAACAGTGGAAATCGACCCGTACGATGAAACCGGGAAATAACAATTGGTTGTTATTTTCTGCCATGGTGGAGTGCGGATTAAAAGAATTTTCCGGAGAATGGAATTTTCCGACAGTAGAAAGAGCCTTGACTTCTCATAGAGAATGGTATAAAGGAGATGGCGTTTATGGAGATGGGGCAGATTTTCATTTAGATTATTATAATAGCTATGTTATCCATCCTATGTTACTGCAAATCCTGAAAGTGACAGTAAAACAGAGGCCGTCCTTCCAGTCATTTCTGAATGAAGAATGGATACGATTTATTCGTTATGCCGAAATTCAAGAGCGCATGATAGCTCCCGATGGCAGCTATCCGGTACTAGGCCGTTCTGTCAGTTACCGTTCAGCAGCATTCCAAGTTTTGGGAGCATGCGCCTTATTCGGAAAACTTCCGGAATCATTGAAGCCCGGACAAGTACGTGGAGCCATGACAGCCATGCTTAAGCGTCTTTTTGAACAACCGGGAACTTTCGATAAAGAAGGTTGGCTGACGATCGGAGTTTGTGGTGAACAACCGGAACTAGGAGATATTTATCTGTCTACTCCTTGCGTTTATCTGTGCTCATTAGGCTTCCTGTCCTTAGGACTCCCTGCCAATGACCCTTTTTGGTGTAATCCAGTTGAACCATGGACAAGTATAAAAGCATTTGGCGGTATAGATTTCCCAATAGACAAGTTTATTAAACCATAAAATAAAATCATGAGATATAGTATTTTAATTGTTGCCTTTCTGATGTTTAATCTCACAGGTTATTCACAAACAACTTCAGGGCAGGAAGACAGGAACTATTGGGTCAACATATTATCTCAAATTGCCGACCCATTATTAAATAGCATGAGTAAGGGAGAACTAAAGAAGAACATGCCTGTAGAAACGATCTCCGGTGTGCCTAATCCATCCAATGCGCGTACCACTCATCTGGAAGCTTTAGGACGCTTGTTTGTAGGAATGGCTCCTTGGCTGGAACTCGGCCCGGACAATACACAAGAAGGACAAATACGTGAGAAATATATCCGCCTGATGACTGAGTCCATCAATCACGGATTCAATCCCCAATCTCCGGATTATCTGAATTTTACAGTCACTCGACAACCTCTGGTAGATACTGCGTTCTTTTGCCAGGGACTATTGCGTTCCCCGAAACAAATATGGAGTAAACTATCAGCTGAAACCCAAAAGAATATCCTGAACGCTTTACAACAAGTAAGTAAGATTAAGCCGGTAGAAAGTAACTGGTTACTCTTTTCTGCTATGGTTGAAGCTACCCTGCTGGAATTGACTGGTAAATGTAATATGCATCCCATAGAGTATGCCATTATGCGGTTCAAAGAGTGGTATAAAGGCGATAGTTGGTATGGTGACGGAATAAACTTACATATGGATTATTATAACAGTTTTGTCATTCATCCAATGCTCCTGGATATTCTGGAAATCATGCAGAAACATAACAAAGGCGAAACCGACTTTTATAAAAAAGAACAGCTACGTTTCTCCAGATATGCCGAACAACAAGAAAGAATGATTTCTCCGGATGGAGCATACCCTGTAATCGGCCGTTCTATAGCATACCGTTTTGGAACGTTCCATGTACTTTCAACAGCAGCTCTAAAAGATTTGCTACCAACTACCATTACCAAGTCACAAGTCCGATGCGGCCTAACTGCTGTTATAAAAAGGCACATGGCTATAAAAGGGAATTTCGACGAACATGGATGGCTGACTTTAGGGTTTGCAGGACATCAACCACAAATAGCTGAAAGATACATTTCTACCGGCAGCCTGTATTTATGCTCTACTGTATTCACAGCATTAGGGCTTCCGGTCACCGATGAATTCTGGAGTGCCCCTTATGAGGAATGGACAGGAAAAAAAATATGGTCAGGTAATCCCAATGTAAAACTGGACAAGGCCATAAAACTATAAAACCCTCTAAAACAGATTATATATGAAAAAGATTCTCTCCTTATTTTTAGTATCAATAAGTTGTAGCCTGAATGCTCAACAACTTTTTTCATCAAAGATGGAGAAAGAAGATATTACCAAAGTTTGTAATGCCGTATCCGAGTGGCAAATTACCCATCACAACGAAGTAAAACATAATCCACTGGACTGGACAAACGGCGCTCTGTATCGTGGAATGACAGAATGGGGAAAAGTCTCGGGAAATCAATCTTGCTATGACTTTGTCCGTACTATCGGCGAAAAGCATAAGTGGAATATGTGGGACCGTGTATATCATGCCGATGATATTTGTGTGGGGCAAGCATTCATCGAGATGTACCGCAGATTTGATGACAAACGTATGCTACAACCTGTAATGGAACGGGCTTATTACGTAGCTTCCCATCCTTCAAAAGCTACATTACAAAAAACGGATGCTATAGGAACAACGGAACGCTGGTCATGGTCGGATGCCTTGTTTATGGCACCTCCGGTTTATGCGGCTCTATATACAATAACCGGAGATAAAATCTATCTAAATTATATGGACAGTGAATATAAAGAATGTGTAGATTCACTATACGACAAAGAAGATCATCTCTTTTATAGAGACAATAAACGAATTCCTCTCCGTGAAAAAAATGGTAGTAAACAATTCTGGGGAAGAGGCAATGGTTGGGTATTTGCCGGCCTTCCTCTCATTATCGATAATCTACCTCTCAACTGCCCTTCACGTAACTACTATATCCGGTTATTTACAGAAATGGCAGAAGCAGTTCGCAAGACTCAATGCAAAGACGGGGATTGGCGTACCAGCTTACTAGATCCTGATTCATACAAAATGCCAGAGAATAGTTGTTCCGCCTTTATGTGTTTTGGTATTGCTTGGGGAATTCGCAATGGTTACCTGCCTCAACGAACTTACAAGCCGGTTCTTGAAAAAGGTTGGCAATCATTAGTAAAAGCTGTTCATTCTGATGGAAAGTTGGGATATATACAACCTGTTGGTGCCGCACCCAAAGCTGCCGGATTCGATGCAACAGATGTATATGGCGTAGGCGCTTTCTTATTGGCAGGAAGCGAATTATATAAATTGTCATGTACTTACCATTGATGTGATATCATCTCCCTTTATCATTATGTCCTACCGTCATTTATTATCAAACTGACCAACAGAATGTCCGGCAAGAATCCTGTCCAGACTTTCATCCACAACACCTATCATCTGAAGTTTGGATAATAAATGATAGTAGGAAGTTTTTCCTACTCCTTCTATTCTCAACAGACTTTTCCAACCTCTTCCCGATACGATTTCCAATAAGTCCTTTACCGTTCGAACATCTTGATTATACAAGACATTAGCCAGCCGAGTATCAGCTACTTTACAAACAGGCAATTGAAGTATCCACTCTTCCTGCCCAACATTTATATTCTTATTATTGTCTGCCAAGGATAAAAAACGAGCATCGATAGCACGCTTTCGATAAGTAGCCAATATATCTTTCTTCAATTTCAGCCCTTTAAGTATAGAATTATACATTTGTAATGTCTTCCCGGCACGTATAAAAAAATCGCTACATTTTTCTGTTAGCCGAGGAAACGCACAATCGCACACCACAAAGGCGTGCTACGTTCCAATGACATAAGGTACAAATACTTTTCGGAAAATAACAAGAGAGAGTCATAAATGTTTAGGAAAAATCAAGGACACAGGATTCTTTATCGCTTGTCACTATTTTCTAACATACTACAAATCAGGTCAAGTTATAGTCTCTAACTTTTCTTTATATCAAAATTATTGCTACCTTTGTTCCTATAAACAGAATATAAATAGAAAATGAAAACAACTGCTGAGATACTTGATATATTACGTGATTTCAAAGCACACTATGCTGAGAAATACGGAATAATCACTTTAGGGTTGTTTGGCTCTGCCGCCAGAGGAGAGCATGATGAAACAAGTGATATTGATATTTGTATAAAATTACAAGAGCCTAACTATTTTACGATACAGGACATAAAGGAAGATTTAGAAAAAATATTCCGTACAAAAGTGGACATCATCTCACTAGGGGCTATCATGCGCAATTTTTTCAAGAAAAGTTTAGAAGAAGATGCGATCTATATCTAAAGAAAAAATAGTAGGCATGCTGCATTTCGTTGAAGAACAAAGCTCTTTTATAGAAAGAACAACGAAACATCTAAATTCATACCATGACTTTTTAATCTCTGACTCTGCCATGGTCCTATTTAATTCTACTTGCATGTGCCTTCAAACAATAGGAGAAACAGTGAGGCAAATAGACAATCTTACAGAAGAAGCATTGCTAGTCGAAAATTATAAAGAAATTCCTTGGAAACGAATTATAGGCTTACGCAATATATTATCCCATGAATATGCTGCTATCGACCCCGAAGCAATATTCAATACCATAAAAATAGGAATTCCACCTCTATTAGCCACTATAAATAGCATTATTGCAGACATAGAAAACGGCAAGCATAACTCTTTATTTTAAAACAGTAATTTATCTAGCAACTCTGTTCTGTTTGTCTACGTCTCTTAGTATTCATTAATAGCTTGGTGCAGCATACCATTTCTTCCATTTTCATTCGTCTATTCCGGAGATTTTGAGTAAGTTTGCCACCAGTAAACAGAATATGAAAACAACAACAAACTATAAAAGCATTGAGAATCATGAACCAAAAAATTGACTTTAATGACATTCCTAAGAATTATCTATACTGCACCCACAACAAATGTCCGCGCCGCAATGAATGCCTACGCCATCAAGCGACACTCTGTATACCGCAAAATGTTCCTGATTTCCGAACAGTCAATCCCAACCACATAATAGGAAACGAGAATAACTGCAGATTTTTCAATCCATACTGCACTTCACGCTTTGCATGCGGAATTGACCATATATTGGACAACATACCATATTCTACGGCTATCACCATCCGCAAAGAATTATATTCTTTGATGGGGCGCAGTATGTTTTACCGCATCCGCAACAAAGAACGGATGCTACATCCTGACGAACAAAAGCAGATTACCGCCGTCTTTCTAAAACATGGTATCGAAAACAAACCTGAATTCGACAAATATATCGATTTATTCGATTGGTAAAACCTTGGCAGTTAGACGATACCGACACCATATAACAAAAAGTAATAGTAATAATTAAAAAATCAAAGATTATGGAAAAGAAAGAAGAACTTTTAGAAAGACTAGTGAATGGAATTGAGTTACAAAACAAATTATTAGCTATGCAATTAGCGGATTCCATTGGCATACCTAATTTTATGTTGTTAGATAATGAACAAAAAATATCAGCATTAAATGAAAATGCTGATATTATCCTAAAAGCAAAAAAATGTAATCCTTAGAGATTTTCTAATTTTTTTTGCAAATCATCAAAACTTTCTTCAACAATTAAGGAGTTTCCTTTCTCAAATACTATCTCGCATCTGCTATCCTTATATCCTCTCACTGGAAGAATATATCTTATTTGTCCCGTGTTTATGGGTATAATAATAGGTTCTTTATCATAGCGCGTAAATGCTGATAGTGAAATAAATTTGCTCATATTTTTGTCGTTTTAAAGGTTAATACTATCTGCAAATGTACTGTTTATAGTTTATAAACGGTAATAGTTCTGTATGTTCTGCAAGGATGTTTTTTAGCATCCTTGCGAAAAACTTCCATGAAAATATGTTGCAATTTCCTTGCATATATCGTTGAATTTTAGTATATTTGAATAGATAAAAATTTGACGTTATGAAAACTGATTTTACTCTTTTAACTCTCTATGAGAACTTTCCTGATGAAGAAAGTTGTATCAAGTATTTTGAGATGATGCGTTGGGGAGATAAGGTAATTTCTCCTTTTGACCCGACATCTAAAGTGTACAAATGTAGTAATGGGAAATACAAATGCAAGAATACTGGACGATACTTTGATGTAAAAACCGGAACTGTATTTGCTAAAACTAAGATGCCGATGAGAAAATGGTTTTCTGTGATGATGTTACTATTAACTCATATAAGAGGAATTTCTTCCTGCCAAGTTGCTTCAATATTAAATATTAAGCAAAGAACAGCGTGGGGAATGATGCAGAAAGTTAGACAATATATGTCTATGGAAAACAACCATAAATTATCCGGTGAAGTAGAAATAGACGAAACGTTTGTAGGTGGTAAAAACAAGAATCGTCACAAAGATAAGAAAGTAGAAAAGTGTCAAGGACGTAGTTATAAAGATAAAGTCCCTGTTTTTGGAATACGAGAAAGAGATGGAAAGACTATAGCTAAAGTAGTTCCTGATATTCATGGAGATACATTGCTTTCTATTGTAAATGAACACGTTGAAAAAGGAAGTGTTGTTTATACAGACGGAGCAGGCTATCCGGGTATTAATAATGATTACGAGCAAAGAGATGTAGACCATAGCAAACACTTTTATGGTACGACCTATGCTACAGATGAAGGCGAAATAATCGTTGTTAGTACAAATGGTATAGAAAATGTATGGTCTCATTTCAAAAGAATGATATTGGGAGTGTACTATCATGTAAGCAGAAATCATATGCAAGAGTACGTTGATGAATATATTTTCCGATTTAATACTCGGAATTTTACCGATTCTCAAAGATTTAATTTACTTTTGCGTAATGTAGCTTAATTATGGGAAAGAAAAAGAAACAAGAAGAAATCAAATTGAAGGATATTAAGAGTATGCAATTTAATATCAACCTCTCTGTACCTAAAGAAGCGTTTGATGAATTGCTTCGGAGGATGGCGCATCTTGAAAGTAAAGATACACCTAAAGAGGATGAATCTAAAGATAAGAAAGAAAAGAAGAAGGGCTAACCGTTTGTAATTTATGAAGTTATTCTTATATTTGCAGCGTATCATCGTATAGGTGATGCGCTTTTTATGATAATATAGCTCAATCGTCCCTGAATCACCACCTCGAGAATGAACGAGTTATATATTACACACGTTGAGGAATCAGCATAGACGCAGATTTCTTGCTCGGTGTGTAATGGCTTGTGGTGAGCCAAGGGACGTAGAGCAATTATCTGCGTCTTTTCATATACTGGCGTATGGTTATTGCTAATAGATTGGAAACATTATTATTTAGTATTAACCAATAAACAAAGGTATTATGACGACAAATTATTTAAAAACAGGTGGTATTATTAGTAATAATACGAAACGTAACTTAGAAGATGCCAAACCACCATCACCAAGAACAACAGAGGAAGTGCAAAGTAGTTATGCTGAAAATATTTTAGGATGCATTGCTATCCTCACTTTGGTATTAGGAATAATTGGCTCTATTGTTATCTTAACAATTATGGAAGAAAAACTATCAGCCTTGTTTTGCTTTATTTCTTCTATAATAACATGGGCTGTGTTGAAAGTGTTTTGTAACATATCTAATAATCTACATGAAATAAATAAGAAAATGAAAGGATAAAAGAAAAAATAATTGCTATCTTAGCAGTCGAAAAAGAAACATGCTCTTTCCAGTTAACACCAACTAGAAAGAGCTTTTTTATTAACTAATTAAAATGCATATAGACGGTAACTATAACTAAAACTTATAATAATAATTTGTGGTGTCGGTATCGTCTAAGTGCCAAAACCTTTATCAGAAATGCTATAAAATTGCCGTTTCCAGACATTCTGACAAGGAGTAATACTCACGCCTATGAGAATATATTCCCATTGGTATGAGTATTTTTTCTCATAGGCGTGAGTATAGTTGAGAATTTGTACTTCCTTGATAATGGTTGACTAGTTTAACCGGCCTTCTCTATAAGTTCCATTATCATCCGTGCAAACTCTTCAACAATCTTATGATTCTCTGATTGACTCACAACGTCCTCCTCATGAGTATCCAGCGCAAGATCTTCTTGCAATCGAAACATTTCCTCTTTTCCACACGTTATCAGTTGATCCCTTTTACACATATTCCAGGGAACGAAAGTCTTGCAGATAAAAAGTTCCATGCCGGACACCACCGTAGCCGACCCGAGCGAGATACCATCCGGACTAGTGTACCACACAGGATTCAGCAAATCTTTCATTTCTTCTTCACTCAAGAATAAATGATCGGCATTATAGTGCATAGCAGTGTTCGTTTTAAAATATCTTTTTATCAGATCCTCTCCGGTGAGTTCCAATCCCATCCGTAGAGCATATCTGCTAAAAAAATGAGGTGGATAAAAAGTCACACCGGGGAGAGAATCTTCTTTAGCCGGTAAATCGTATCGATAAACATACTTACCATGATCTGTTTCTCTAACACAAACAAGAAAACTATCAACATACTGTTTCAAACGTCGCTTACTCTTGGCGAAGAATATCAAAATCCATTTGTTCTTCCTGGGTGAAGTGACTGTAGAGAAAAGAAACATCGGAAATTTGCTTTGCCTGCGGAAATATTTTAGAGCATCCGGCATTTTTTTCCGCATGATTATGCTCACGTCCATATAGTCCTTTGCTACTTCATTCGCCAATTCCTCGTAGGACATTTGTGAAGTTATCATATTTTCTTTTTTAATGTTTTAAATTACTCGATAATGAGAACTGGCGAAACTGATACCAAAGCATCGTTCCGGCAATCATACTTGCTATCAGGTCGGAAATCGGCATACTGATCCAAACTCCTAGTTGTCCGTAGAAGTGTGGAAGGATCAGCAGACAAGGTATCAGAATTAGAACCTGACGGGAGACAGACAAGAATATAGCCTTACTTGCCATACCTATACTCTGAAAGAAGTTGGAAGTCACCATCTGAAAACCGACAATGGGAAAGAACATGACCACAATACGCAGTCCTTTAGCAGAAATACGAACCAGTTCTTCATCCGTGGTGAAAATAGAAACCGCCAAATCAGGTATCAGCATCCCCATCAAGAAACCGATAGTAGTGATAAGGGTGGCTACATAAATCGTAATTTTCAAGACTTTCGTCACACGGGGATATTGCTTGGCACCATAATTATACCCGGCAATGGGCTGCATCCCCTGATTCAATCCCATCACAATCATGACAAAAAGGAACACCAGGCGGTTGACAATTCCAAAAGCTCCAATAGCTAAATCACCTCCATACTGTTTCAATCCCTTATTAATCAAAATCACGATAAAACAAGCTGCCAGATTCATCAGAAAAGGAGCCATACCAATTGCTAAAGAATCAAACACAATCTTCTTTTTTAACCGGAAAATTCCTTTATGGAAATGCAACAGTTCTTCTTTATTAGAAAATAGCTTGAACTGCCATGCCAATGCGATAACCTGTGCAGTAATGGTAGCGATTGCCGCCCCTTGTATTCCCCAGCCGAAGCCATAGATAAAAACAGGGTCGAGTATTGTGTTAATCACAACCGTAGCAATCGTGGCATACATCGCCTTCTGCGGATGTCCCGCCGAACGCAGTACAGCATTCAGACCTAAATAAAGGTGGGTGACGACATTACCCAACAAGATAACAACCATATAATCGCGGGCATAACCTACCGTAGCATCACTACCACCGAAGAAATAAAGAATAGGGTCGAGAAACAACAATGTGACGACTGTAAAGGCAAGCCCGATGATCATATTCAATACCAGTACATTGCCAAGTACCCGCTGTGCGGTATCATAATCTTTCTGTCCCAATTTCACCGAAACCAATGTAGCCGCACCTACCCCCACCAAAGAGCCGAAAGCCGCGGCAAGATTCATTAGCGGAAAGGTTAATGCCAACCCGGAGATAGCCATCGCCCCTACTCCATGACCAATGAAAATACTATCTACCATATTATAAAGAGAAGACGCCGTCATGGCGATAATTGCCGGAATGGCATACTGCATTAAAAGCTTTCCAATCTTTTCCGTACCCAACGCAGTGGGTGTCTTTTGTCCTGTCATACCTATTAGTTTGAGGGTGCAAAGATACAAAAAAGAGACGGATTACAGGATATATGAGAAAAGTTTCGTATTTTTGCCCACAAAATTGAGTTAATACGTAACGAAATGAATATATTAGAACTAAGTGAACAGGAAATTATTCGACGTAACAGTCTGAATGAGCTTCGTGCAATGGGTATTGATCCATACCCTGCAGCAGAGTATGTAACCAATGCTTTCTCTACAGATATTAAAGCTGAATTTAAAGACGACGAAGAGCCACGCCAGGTTTCCGTAGCCGGCCGTATCATGAGCCGCCGCGTGATGGGTAAAGCATCTTTCATCGAATTGCAGGACTCTAAAGGTCGCATCCAGGTGTATATCACCCGCGATGATATCTGTCCGGGAGAAGACAAGGAACTGTACAACGCTGTATTTAAACGCCTGCTCGACTTAGGTGACTTTATCGGTATCGAAGGTTTCGTGTTCCGCACACAAATGGGTGAAATCAGTATCCATGCAAAGAAACTGACTGTACTTGCAAAGTCTATTAAACCGTTGCCAATCGTTAAATACAAAGACGGAGTAGCTTACGACTCTTTTGAAGATCCCGAACTCCGTTATCGCCAACGCTATGTGGACCTGGTAGTAAACGACGGTATCAAAGAAACATTCCTGAAACGCGCCACTGTAGTGAAAACATTGCGCAACGTTTTGGATGAGGCTGGTTACACGGAAGTGGAAACTCCTATCCTGCAATCTATTGCCGGTGGAGCCAGTGCACGCCCGTTCATCACTCACCATAACTCATTGGATATAGACCTTTACCTACGTATCGCAACGGAGCTTTATCTGAAACGACTGATCGTAGGTGGTTTTGAAGGTGTATATGAAATAGGTAAGAACTTCCGTAACGAGGGCATGGATAAAACTCATAATCCGGAATTTACCTGTATGGAACTTTATGTTCAGTACAAGGATTACAACTGGATGATGAATTTCACCGAAAAACTGCTGGAACGTATCTGTATTGCTGTAAACGGCTGTACGGAAAGCGTTGTTGACGGAAAAACTATCAGTTTCAAAGCTCCTTACCGCCGCCTGCCTATCCTGGATGCTATCAAAGAAAAGACAGGATATGACCTGAACGGCAAGAGCGAAGAAGAAATCCGCCAAGTTTGCAAGGAACTGAAAATGGAGGAAATCGACGAGACAATGGGTAAAGGCAAGCTGATTGATGAAATCTTCGGAGAATTCTGCGAAGGTACGTATATCCAGCCAACTTTCATCACCGATTATCCGGTTGAAATGTCTCCGCTGACCAAGATGCATCGTTCTAAACCGGGACTGACCGAACGTTTCGAGTTAATGGTGAACGGTAAAGAGCTGGCTAATGCTTACTCGGAATTGAATGACCCGTTGGATCAGGAAGAACGTTTCAAAGAGCAGATGCGTTTGGCCGACAAGGGAGACGATGAAGCGATGATTATCGATCAGGACTTCTTGCGCGCTTTACAATATGGTATGCCTCCTACATCGGGTATCGGTATCGGTATCGACCGCCTGGTAATGTTAATGACCGGACAGACCACTATTCAGGAAGTATTATTCTTCCCGCAAATGCGCCCGGAAAAAGTAGTGAAAAAAGACGCTGCCGCTAAATATATGGAATTGGGAATCGCAGAAGACTGGGTTCCGGTGATCCAAAAGGCCGGTTACAACACTGTAGCTGACATGAAAGATGTCAATCCGCAGAAGTTGCACCAGGACATCTGTGGCATTAACAAGAAATATAAATTAGAACTGACCAATCCGTCGGTAAACGACGTAACTGAGTGGATACAGAAAATTTAATAAGTTCTTCATCCAAATCCATACAAATGAAATTACCCGGCAAGATAGCGATAATGGGCGGAGGAAGTTGGGCTACAGCCATCGCAAAGATGTGTCTGGCCCAGGAAGACTCTATTAATTGGTATATGCGGCGAGACGACCGCATTGCCGATTTTAAACGATTAGGGCACAATCCGGCTTATCTGACAGGAGTGAAATTTGATACAAAACGCATCTCATTCAGTTCCAACATCAACGATGTGGTGAAAGAATCGGATACACTGATCTTCGTCACTCCCTCTCCTTATCTGAAGGCGCATCTGAAAAAACTGAAAACCAAGATAAAAGATAAGTTTATCATCACCGCTATCAAAGGAATCGTACCCGATGACAACGTTATTGTATCGGAATACTTCACAAAAGAATATGGTGTACCACCAGAAAATATAGCAGTCCTTGCAGGTCCCTGCCACGCAGAAGAAGTAGCCTTGGAACGCCTCTCCTACCTGACTATCGCCTGCCCTGACAAAGACAAAGCACGTATCTTCGCACGTCGTTTGGGAAGCAGCTTCATCAAAACATCTGTCAGTGATGACGTAGCGGGTATCGAATATAGTTCGGTACTCAAAAACGTATATGCCATCGCTGCCGGTATCTGTAGCGGTCTGAAATATGGCGACAACTTCCAGGCTGTACTGATCTCCAACGCCATTCAGGAAATGAACCGTTTCTTGAATACGGTGCATCCGTTGAACAGAAACGTGGATGAATCTGTTTATCTGGGGGATTTATTGGTGACCGGTTACTCCAACTTCAGCCGCAACCGAACTTTCGGAACGATGATAGGTAAAGGGTATTCCGTTAAGAGTGCGCAAATTGAAATGGAAATGATTGCGGAAGGTTACTATGGTACAAAATGTATCAAAGAAATCAATAAGCATCATCATGTCAATATGCCGATACTGGACGCAGTGTACAACATTCTGTACGAACGTATCTCACCAATGATCGAGATTAAACTGTTGACTGACTCTTTTAGATAAAAAAATATTAAGTATTAAGTATTAGGCATTTAAGTATTACCCGCAGGTACTCATACTTGACAATCCATACTTGATGACTAATACTTAATACTTAAAACTTAATACTTAAAATATATGATTAGTTTAAACATTGAAAAAACATTTGGATTCATCTCCAAAGAAAAGGTTTTTGCTTACGAAGCTGAAGTAAAAGCCGCACAGGAAATGCTTGAAAAAGGTACAGGCAAAGGTAACGACTTTTTAGGATGGTTGCATTTGCCTTCTTCTATCACTAAAGAACACCTGGCCGACCTGAACGCTACTGCAAAAGTATTAAGAGACAATTGTGAAGTAGTAATCGTAGCCGGTATCGGTGGTAGCTATCTGGGTGCCCGTGCCGTCATCGAAGCTTTGTCTAACAGCTTCACTTGGTTGCAGGAAAAGAAAACAGCTCCTGTCATGATCTATGCAGGACACAATATCAGCGAAGATTATCTGTACGAACTGACTGAATATCTGAAAGACAAGAAATTCGGTGTCATCAATATCTCCAAATCAGGAACTACTACTGAAACAGCTCTTGCTTTCCGCTTGCTGAAAAAGCAATGTGAAGATCAGCGCGGCAAAGAAACTGCAAAGAAAGTAATCGTTGCCGTGACGGATGCCAAGAAAGGTGCTGCCCGTGTTACAGCCGATAAAGAAGGATACAAAACATTCATCATCCCCGATAACGTAGGCGGACGTTTCTCTGTACTGACTCCGGTTGGTTTGCTGCCTATTGCAGTGGCCGGATTCGATATCGACAAACTGGTTGCCGGTGCTGCCGACATGGAAAAAGTATGTGGTTCGGACGTTGCATTTGCTGAAAACCCTGCTGCTATCTACGCTGCTACCCGCAATGAGTTGTACAGAAATGGTAAGAAGATCGAAATCCTCGTTAACTTCTGCCCAAAACTGCACTATGTAAGCGAATGGTGGAAACAGCTTTACGGAGAATCTGAAGGAAAAGACAATAAAGGTATCTTCCCTGCATCGGTAGATTTCTCAACAGACCTCCACTCTATGGGTCAATGGATTCAGGAAGGCGAACGTTCTATCTTTGAAACGGTGATTTCAGTAGAGAAGGTTAACCACAAACTGGAAGTTCCTTCTGATGAAGCAAATCTGGACGGCTTGAATTTCTTAGCCGGCAAACGTGTGGACGAAGTGAACAAGATGGCCGAATTGGGAACACAGTTGGCTCACGTAGACGGTGGTGTACCTAATATGCGTATCGTACTTCCGGAATTGAGCGAATACAACATCGGTGGTCTGCTCTATTTCTTCGAAAAGGCTTGCGGTATCAGCGGTTACTTGCTAGGCGTGAATCCATTCAACCAACCGGGTGTGGAAGCATACAAAAAGAATATGTTTGCGTTGCTGGACAAACCGGGGTATGAAGAAGAATCTAAAGCAATCCGTGCAAAACTGTAATCAAGAACGTTTTTATAAACGGTAAACTATAAACAATGGACGGTGAACAACTATGCTATATGCATAGATTTGTTCACCGTTCATTATTATATTCTATTGGTTGCTGTTTCCGGTTGCACCGTTTATTATCCGTTGTACCGTTTACAGCGCACCATTTTTACTTATCATCCTCCGCTTTCGTCTTCAAGCCGATTTCTTCCTGTGCTCCTTCACATTCGGCTTTGGAAGAAAGATAGAACTCTAATTTTACATCGCCGTTCTTATCTACTTGTTTGATGGTCGCAATCACCATAATTTTAGCTTTTGACACACCATCCTTAAAACGAAGCTGTCCCTTTTCCACATCTGTCAGATTTCCCTCTGTAGATACTTCTGTTTTCTCAAAGATGAGTTTAGTATCCACTTCATCATCATTCTGAAGTCTAAAGGTTTTCAGTTCAGCTCCATTTCCATCCAAAAGCAGAAGAGCTTTCACTTCGTCCCCCACCTTCAAGGCCGGCAATTCGTCCCTCTGATTCGCATAGTCTTTTTCACCGGAACCGGAACTTTCATCCTCCGATTCAACCTTTGCATAAAGCTTTTCTATCTTGATAACAGGACTTTCCCCACTATCAGAGCAGGCGCCTAAAAACAATGGTAGCAACAATAATACTCTCTTTTTCATGCTATCGTCGAGTTTATAACGTTACAAAAATACACATATTCTTCTAAACAACAAATAATTATACAAGTAATACGCCGCAATTCAGTAGTGCCGAACAGTCTACACGACAAGAGTTGGCAGTACATACCACATGGCAAGTAATCACTAAACTATCTTCCCGTTCTAACTTATCTCTCGTTTTTTATCGTTATCTTTGCCTCGTATACAACTGTAGATTAAGCGAATCAAACTAAAAAGAACAAATAAAATGACAGGAAATTTATTAAAAAAATCCAGTGGATTCATATTATTATGTAGCATATCATTGCTAATGCTCGTAATGACCGGTTGCCAGGAAGCCAAACTCAAGACAGTGATCGGAGTAGCCAACAAACAGTGTCCGATAGACATGGGAGCAGTCGGTACGATCACCAGCATCATCTACGACGGGAATAACGTAGTGTACACGCTGAACATGAACGAAGAGATTACCAATATAAAGATATTGAAAGACAATCCGGAAAGCATGAAATCATCTATCACAATGATGTTTCAAAATCCGGCAGCAGATGTAAAAGAGATGCTCAAGTTGATGGCAAAATGCAATTCCGGATTACACATGATATTTGTAGGGAATAAGTCGGGCGAACAAGCGGTTTGCGAACTTACCGCCGAAGAACTGAAAGAAGTGATTAATACAAATGCCGACCCGGCACAAAGCGGACAAACAAAGCTTGAAGCACAACTGAAAATGGCGAACCTGCAATTCCCGATGCAAGCCAGCGAAGAAGTCATTGTCGAAAAAATCGAGGTCATAGGCGAATCGGTTGTTTATATATGCAGTGTGGACGAAGAATTGTGTCCCATCAGCCAGATTGAAGAAAACGCAGCAGAAGTGAAAGAGGGTATTGTATCAACACTGGCAAGTCAGACCGATCCCGCCACCCAGATATTCATCAAAACCTGTGTAGATAACAATAAAAGCATAGCTTACAGATATATCGGCAAGGAATCCGGTCAGCAATACGATGTGATTATTCCTCTGTCTGATCTGAAGAAAATGCTTATAGAAAAATAAAATATCATCTTAAAAAGATTCTGCAACGTACCAAAGTATGAAAAAGAAACTGAAAGCCGTCCTGTTTGACATGGACGGCGTACTTTTTGACTCTATGCCCTATCATTCGGAAGCCTGGCATACAGTAATGAAATCTCATGGACTCACTCTTAGCCGCGAAGAAGCATATATGCACGAAGGACGGACAGGAGCCTCCACTATTAATATTGTTTTCCAACGTGAACTGGGCAGAGAAGCTACCCAAGAAGAAATAGAAAGTATCTATCAGGAGAAAAGTGTTTTGTTCAATTCGTATCCCGAAGCAAAACGTATGCCTGGTGCATGGGAATTGCTACAAAAAGTGAAAAAGGACGGACTGATTCCGATGGTGGTCACTGGTTCCGGTCAACTATCCCTGCTCGAACGGTTGGAACACAACTATCCGGGAATGTTTCGTAAAGAATTGATGGTTACAGCGTTCGATGTAAAATATGGTAAGCCCAATCCCGAACCGTATCTGATGGCATTGAAAAAAGGCGGACTTAAAGCTGATGAAGCCATCGTAGTAGAAAATGCCCCGTTAGGAGTGGAAGCCGGACACAATGCGGGTATCTTTACAATAGCCGTAAATACAGGTCCTTTGGACGGACAAGTATTGCTGGATGCCGGAGCCGATTTGCTACTGCCATCCATGCAAGCACTAAGCGACCATTGGGATACGCTGTTTGAAAAGAACACCTAAAAGCTGAAAAGATAATTTATTCTTCAAAACAGGAGAAAAACATTGAAAAGAAGGAATATAAATCGTATTTTTACAGGAGTTTAATTCACTTAGATTCCATCTAAGCCAACGCAGATTCTACTATGCAAAAGTTATTATCCTTACCACCCAATTTGATCCATTGCTTCCACGAACTGGAAGAAGTCAACCATACCGATTGGTTTTGTACATCAGACCCCATTGGGAGCAAACTAGGCTCCGGCGGCGGAACGACATGGTTATTGCAGGCCTGCCATCAGGCATTCGCGCCACAAGAATCTTTCGGCAACTGGATAGGAGATGAAAAAAGAATATTGCTCCATGCAGGCGGACAAAGCCGTCGCCTGCCCAGCTACGGACCTTCCGGCAAAATATTGACTCCGATCCCGATCTTCAGTTGGGAAAGAGGACAAAAACTCGGACAGAATCTATTATCATTGCAGCTCCCGCTCTATGAAAGGATTATGAGTCAGGCCCCGGCCGGTCTGAATACGCTGATCGCAAGCGGAGATGTATATATCCGTTCGGAAAAGCCACTCCAGGATATTCCGAATGCAGACGTAGTGTGCTACGGCTTATGGGTAAATCCTTCCTTGGCAACCCATCATGGTGTATTTGTTTCCGACCGGAAAAAGCCGGAGGTTCTCGACTTCATGTTACAGAAACCTTCTCTTGAAGAGTTAGAAGGATTATCGAAAACTCATCTTTTCCTGATGGACATCGGTATCTGGATTTTGAGTGACCGCGCCATCGAAGTATTGATGAAACGGTCATTAAAAGAAGGAACCAATGATATTAATTATTATGACTTATACTCAGACTACGGCTTGGCTTTGGGAGAGCATCCCAAAACGGAAGATGAAGAAATCAATCAGTTATCCGTAGCCATATTGCCTTTGCCCGGTGGAGAATTCTATCATTATGGCACAAGCCATGAACTGATTTCTTCTACTTTAGCCATACAAGACAAGGTACGCGATCAAAGAAGGATCATGCACCGGAAAGTAAAACCGAATCCGGCTATCTTTATCCAGAACTCTATCACACAAGTTTCTCTTTCTGCAGACAATGCCAACTTATGGATTGAGAATAGTCATGTGGGAAAAGGCTGGAAACTGGGTTCCCGCCAAATAATAACAGGAGTTCCCGAAAACCAATGGAACATCAACCTGCCGGATGGAGTCTGCATCGACATTATCCCTATCGGCGACAATGACTTTGTTGCACGTCCGTATGGATTGGATGATGTGTTCAAAGGAGCGTTAGACAAATCAACGACTACCTATCTTAATATCCCTTTCACCCGCTGGATGGAAGAAAGAGGAATTACCTGGGAGGATATAAAAGGACGCACCGATGATTTACAATCAGCATCTATCTTCCCCAAAGTAACTTCTGTTGAAGATTTAGGCATATTAGTGCGCTGGATGACATCGGAGCCCCAACTGGAAGAAGGGAAAAAACGTTGGCTCAAAGCAGAGAAAGTTTCTGCCGACGAAATCTCGGCAGGCGCCAACCTCAAGCGTCTTTATGAACAGCGTAATGCTTTCCGTAAAGAGAACTGGAAAGGACTGGCGGCTAATTATGAAAAAAGCGTATTCTATCAACTTAACTTACTGGATGCCGCAAACGAATTTGTACGTTTCAACCTGGATACTCCCGATGTCCTGCAAGAAGATGCCGCCCCCATGCTACGGATACACAACCGGATGCTTCGCGCACGCATCATGAAACTACGTGAAGACAAAGATTGCGCAAAAGAAGAACAGGCAGCCTTCCAACTGCTCCGCGACGGTTTATTGGGAGTGATGAACGAACGTAAAAGTCATCCCACACTCAACGTTTATTCCGATCAGATTGTATGGAGCCGCAGCCCTGTACGCATTGATGTGGCAGGAGGATGGACGGACACTCCTCCCTACTCTCTTTATTCAGGAGGAAGCGTTGTCAATCTTGCCATCGAACTGAACGGCCAACCGCCGCTGCAAGTATACGTTAAACCTTGCAAGGAATATCATATTACCCTTCGTTCCATCGACATGGGTGCAATGGAAGTGATACGAAATTATGAGGAACTGCAAGATTACAAAAAGGTGGGTTCTCCATTTTCCATCCCCAAAGCCGCCCTTACGTTGGCAGGTTTCGCGCCGGCATTCTCAACAGAATCCTACCCTTCTTTAGCCAAACAGCTGGAAGCTTTCGGCTCGGGAATTGAAATTACCCTGTTGGCTGCTATTCCTGCTGGCTCGGGTTTGGGCACCAGTTCTATCCTGGCATCCACCGTGCTCGGAGCAATCAATGATTTCTGCGGACTGGCTTGGGACAAGAATGATATATGTAGTTACACATTAGTATTGGAACAACTACTGACCACAGGAGGAGGTTGGCAGGATCAATATGGCGGTGTTTTTTCCGGCATTAAACTACTGCAATCCGAAGCAGGTTTCGGACAGAATCCATTAGTGCGCTGGTTACCCGACCAACTCTTTATTCATCCCGACTACCGCGACTGTCATCTGTTATATTATACAGGAATTACCCGTACTGCCAAAAGTATTCTAGCGGAAATTGTCAGTTCCATGTTCCTCAATTCCGGTCCACATCTAAGTTTGCTAGCCGAGATGAAAGCCCATGCAATGGATATGAGTGAAGCTATCCTGCGCAGCAACTTCGATAGTTTCGGTCGATTGGTCGGCAAAACCTGGATACAAAACCAGGCATTAGATTGCGGAACCAATCCGCCGGCAGTAGCAGCCATTATTGAGAAAATCAAGGATTATACCCTAGGATACAAACTCCCCGGAGCAGGTGGTGGCGGTTATTTATATATGGTAGCCAAAGACCCTCAAGCAGCCGGACAAATCCGACGGATATTGACAGAACAAGCTCCCAACCCACGCGCTCGTTTTGTAGAAATGACGCTTTCTGACAAGGGACTTCAGGTTTCAAGAAGCTAAAGAAGAGGCATTGCCAGATTACCGGTCAATCTCATTCAGAACCACAAAAAACAAGCTTGGACAGATTCAAACGAAATGTCCAAGCTTCAATTTTTCAATGCCATAATGATCTGTTTTACATGTTGAGACTTGAAATAACTGTAAAGTAAATCATAATAATGATAAAACCAATAGCTCCGATAATCAGCGCCACACTAGCCCATTTCTTTTTTCTAGCTTCTTCCATTCTAATTTATATTTATGGGATTAATATAATTTATCGTCAGATATCTACTTCCGGAAAGCTATAAATACACTATATCAACATCATTTTTTTACTTCTTCATCGTTACAAAGTTAGCATTTTCTATGAGATTCCAATCATCTAAAACAACTTTTCATTCTCTTTAGACTAAATTATGCAACTACGGATAATAATATGGAACACAAGATTTTATCTATTACTGTTTTTTTATCATGTGAAAGTTGTATATTTGCATAATCGACAATTCTGGTTGAACAAGGAAAAGAATCAAAACACAAAAGGTCATGACTAAAAAGGACGCTATAAAAATATTCGAAGATAAAAAGCTCTGCGCTGTAACATCATATACCATACATGGGCTGAAAATACAATAATAAAAAGCCGTACTCTCTGCAAGTACAGCTTTAAAGTACACCCGAAGGGAATCGAACCCTTATCTGAGGTACCGGAAACCTCCATTCTATCCATTGAACTACAGGTGCTTATACAAATTTATCAGGTTAGAAAAAACGCTTCATCCGCTTAAATAAAGAAGCCATTCTTTCTAAATGCGAGGACAAAAGTATAAAAAATCTTCTCATCTTCCTAATGATTCTTCTTTTTTTATAGTTCTTAAGGTACTTCCCCATGTTAAGGCACTGTTATTTTGAAATGCTTTAGAGCATTTACTTTATCAAATTGACAATCTTTTAGAGAATATCCATTACATATATCAATTTTATTCCTATCTTTGCCGACAATTAACATTTAACAAACCTATGAGTTACTTGATAAAACCTAAGAACTATAATCCGCTACTCGACCTCAAACAGACCGAGCTGGGAATCAAGCAAATAAAAGAGTTCTTCCAATTAAACTTGTCATCCGAGCTACGCCTTAGACGTGTGACTGCCCCCCTTTTCGTATTGAAAGGAATGGGTATCAATGACGATTTGAACGGAATAGAACGACCCGTTTCTTTCCCTATTAAAGATCTGGGCGATGCACAAGCCGAAGTGGTTCATTCATTGGCTAAATGGAAAAGGTTGACCTTAGCTGACTATCATATCGAACCCGGATATGGTATTTATACGGATATGAACGCAATCCGTTCAGACGAGGAACTGGGCAACCTGCATTCTCTCTACGTAGACCAGTGGGACTGGGAACGTGTCATCACCAATGAAGACCGGAACGTAAACTTCCTGAAAGAGATCGTCAACCGTATTTATGCGGCTATGATCCGTACAGAATATATGGTATACGAAATGTATCCGCAAATCAAGCCGTGCCTGCCACAAAAGCTACATTTCATCCATTCAGAAGAATTGCGCCAACTTTATCCGGATCTGGAACCCAAATGTCGCGAACATGCCATCTGTCAGAAATACGGAGCTGTGTTTATCATAGGCATAGGCTGCAAACTTAGCGACGGCAAGAAACACGACGGACGCGCACCGGACTATGACGACTACACAACCAAAGGATTGAACGACTTACCCGGACTAAACGGCGACCTCCTTCTGTGGGACAATGTACTGCAACGCTCCATCGAATTATCATCTATGGGAATCCGTGTTGACAAAGAAGCCTTGCAACGTCAGTTGAAAGAAGAAAAAGAAGAAAAAAGACTGGAACTTTATTTCCACAAGCGATTGATGAATGACACCCTTCCACTATCTATCGGAGGAGGTATCGGACAATCCCGCTTGTGTATGTTCTACCTTCGCAAAGCTCACATTGGAGAGATACAAGCCAGCATCTGGCCCGAAGATATGCGCAAAGAATGTGAAGAACTTGATATACACCTTATATAACAAACTATGAACGTACAAATTGAAGAAAGCTGGAAAGCACATTTAAAACCCGAATTCGACAAAGACTACTTTCGCACACTGACCGATTTCGTCAAAAGCGAATATAGCCAGTATCAGATCTTCCCTCCGGGAAAACTGATCTTCAATGCTTTCAACCTTTGTCCTTTCGACAAAGTGAAAGTTGTAATTATAGGACAAGATCCTTACCATGGACCGGGACAAGCACATGGTCTCTGTTTCTCTGTAAACGATGGAGTGCCTTTTCCCCCTTCATTAGTGAACATATTCAAAGAAATCAAAGCCGACATCGGTTCAGATGCCCCGACCACGGGAAACCTGACTCGCTGGGCAGAACAAGGAGTATTATTACTCAACGCAACCCTGACCGTACGTGCCCACCAAGCAGGTTCACATCAGAATCGTGGCTGGGAAACATTTACCGATGCTGCAATCCGTGCCCTGGCAGAAGAAAAAGAAAACCTGGTATTTATCTTATGGGGATCATACGCTCAAAAGAAAGGAGCGTTTATCGACCGCAACAAGCATCTGGTGCTCACCTCTGCCCACCCCTCTCCTCTTTCAGCTTACAACGGCTTCTTCGGAAACAAACATTTCAGCCGTACAAACGATTACCTGAAAACCCATGGAAAAACAGAAATCGCATGGTAGTTGGAGAAGTTGAGAATGGAGAGTTGAGAGTTAAGAATAAAGAGTAAAAAAAATGGCTGCACTATTCGTCGAATGATAGCGCAGCCATTTTTCTTTTTCTATATTGTAGCAAAACAATTACACGTCCGAATTTCCACTCTCAACTCTCCACTCTCAACTTATCCTAGTACCACTGAATGTTACTTTGCGTTTGGCTTCTCTGCTCATACTTCAAGTCTTGCAGGATGCTTGCATTCGCACGGATGGTAACATTGTAATATTTCCAGCGTCCGAAAGGAGAAAGACTGGCGGACAGGTTGAAACAGTGCAAGTCACGGGAGATTGTACAAGAAGTCTGCGTAATCTCTTTTGCCTGAAAATCATAGCCCGAGTTGAACGAGAGCGACCAGTTATTAGAAATCTTTATATTTCCGTTTGCATTGATGTTATGCGTATACGTATAAGGATATCGCATAGAATAACGGTTAATAGGCTTAGACCTATCTTCACGGATATTAAACGAATAGCTAAGGCTCAACGACCAAGGCATCTTAAACACCTGATAACCATCCGGGTCTGCCTGTGCTTTCTCTACTTTCTTAGGTGTAGCACCATCTCCTTCCGTTCCGTCGGATTCTTCATCATCACTATCCTCCGACTTCTTATCTTTTCCTTTTTCATCCTCTTCTTTCGGACCGAACCATTTCTTCCATGTGTCATTATTAAAGGTATAGTTGAAAGAAGAACCATATCCTTGGAAACGCCCAAAACGACCATACGACCATTCTGTACGATTACTAGTCACTACATTACCGCTTTTATCGAATGTATAAGCGTACGTAGCAAACGATGCATTCATATTGAAAGTATAATTTTTCGTCAGTTTCAAACGGAGGTTCATACTTAAATCACTCCACGGTCTTTCCTTTGCCGCCATATTATAGGACATATTGGCACTCAAATCATCAATAAGGCTAACTTTCTTGACTGTATCATTCTTTGCGTCATAATACTTCATCTCCAAGTTATTAGCTATCGAGAAACTAACCGTTCCCGACCCCTCACGAGAAGGCACGCCATAAGGCTGATTGGTAAAAGGAGAATAATATTGTGTATTACCATTATAATCGGTATATTCTTCCCAGTACTTGCCAAATCCCGGAGCACCACTCAAACTCACCTGCGGTGTGAATACGTGACGAATCTGTATCTCCTTCTTCTTCGCAAAAATCGGTTTATACATACCATACAATTTCGTACTTAGAGCCAAACTAGCCGAGTAATTGGATACACGATAAAAGCCGTTAAGAGAATCGCCCGGCAATGATTCCAGCCTGTGAGTATCTTCGTTATAATGCTGATTGATTTTACGGGTGTACCATCGTTCTGTATAATTCACAGAAGGATTGACCTGCAAATATTTGAACAGCGTAAAAGTAGCACTGATAGGAATGTTATGGTTCATCGCATTCTCCCATGAGCTTAGTCCGGCTTTGAACAAATGGTCATCTTTAGTACGGATACTGTTTGTCAGACGTCCCGTATAACCAATGGAAATCTTTTCGTACCAACGTTCGGCTCCTGCCGCTTTCTTGCGCTTGAACGGAAACAGACGGCTCAACGTAATATTCAAGTCAGGCAAAGTGACCGCAATAGAAGAGTCACGCATTGTCTGTGCGATATTGGTAGTTCCGGATAAGGTCAGACCGATATCGGGAAAACTACGAGAATAACTAATACTTGATGTTTTGGTATTTTGAGTCAACAACTGCGAATTATAAAGGTTGTTGATATTAGAACGTTCATAACTACTGGTCGAGAAGTTCACACTGGCAGAGAATGTAGTGTTCGGACTGGCTTTAGCATCCTGTCGATGGTTCCATACCACCTTAAAGTCCTTAGCAACTGTATAGTCCGGCATCCCTTTATCTCCAGTCTTGGTGACCTGATAGTCCGCTTGCAGCGTACCGGAATATTTATAGCGTTTATTATAGTTTGTCAATCCGGACAATCTCCATGAACCTTTCGTGAAGATATCTCCCGTTATTTTCAAGTCCATGATATCACTCATGGCAAAGTAATATCCTCCTTCTGCCAAACCGAAACCACGGCTGGAGTCGTCCATATAAGTCGGCATAATGAAACCGGAAGAGTAACTGCTGGAGAATGGGAAGAAGAAGAACGGCACAGCCAATGGCAGAGGCACATCTTCCACAACCAGATAGGCAGGTCCTGTCACCACATTCTTTTTAGGGCGCACCTTAGCTCTCGTCAGCTGCATATAAAAGTGGGGATGATCGTGATGATCGCAGGTTGTATAACGCCCATGCTCCATGAAAATTTCATCATTGGCTCCTTTCTTCGCCTTGCTTCCGGTCACATATCCTTCTCCCTGCTGGGTGACGATATCAGTAATTCCCGCTTTCTTGGTTTTGAAGTTATATCGGATTGTTTCCGTATCATACGAGGTATCACCTTCTTTAAATACCGGTTTACCTTTTTCCACTCCGGTAGTATCCTTGATACCATAAGCATGCACAGTACTACTATCCAGATTCATCGAAATAACTTCCGCAGCCAGTTCGATGTTCTGATAATTCACTTTTCCGCTACCATAAAGTGTAGCGGCTCCTCCCAAAGTAAAGACAGTGGAGTCGTTAGATTCATAAACAACCGGTGCATCAAGTGGTTGTTTCTTCTTTACCGGTGCGATAGAATCAATGCGTACCGTTACCGTATCTGCTTTCAACGAATCATTTCCCTGAAGGGAATCCGTTTTCGCGGTATTGGAGGCAATCATTCCTCTTCTTCGACGTTGAGACGTAGCCTCATCGGGAAGCATCAGTAAGACAATCAGCAGTATGAATGATATAAGTATTTTTGCTTTCAATGGCGCCATTAACTAATAGTTTACGCTTGAAGTGGCAAAAGTACACAATCTTCACCAAATATGAGTTAGAATCTTCGTTATTTAATTATTTTTTAGTGCTATAAAAAGAGAGAACACCATCTATCAAAGCGGCTTAGACCTTCTTCACCATATTTTGCAATACTTTGCCGTGCTTTCTCCACTGTTTTCTCTTCATCCAGATGGGTTTTAGAAAAGAATTTATCCGCAAAGCAAATCAATTGTTCTTCCAGGGTGATGGGCAGCATCTCGCGATGAGGAACGGGAAGTTGCTGGGCAATGATATCTTCCAACGAAAGCCCTGCCCCCGTATGGCGTTCGCACACCAATGCGTGTTGGGGAAAACCTTCCGCCCGCAAGATTTCGGCTCCCAAATATCCGTGAGCGATATAAGGATGAGTGCCAAAGCACTGAATAGTTGGAGCGTCGGTCTGAAAAATACCAATATCATGCAACAGAGCGGCTTCTTTTACAAAACTCCGGTTTAAACGCAATTCGGGATGAGCATCCAGCATTTTCATTGCTTTTCCGGACACTGCCAGACTATGTATTACTAAGATTTGTCTCTGCTGGGTATTCTCCGGATAATACTTATCAATGATTTCGTATGGATTCATGTGCTTTATTTTTTGCTCTCTTGATGAGAAATTAATATTTTTGTGCAATATTACAAAAAAATTACCGATATGCAAACTAGAGTTTCCTTCATTCTTATATTTTTGTTCATTATGTTGTTGCCAATGCGTGTAAACAGTCAAATTGTCACGGGAGCAGAACAGATGGATCAATATCTGCCGTTGCTGAAAGGAAAACGCATCGGAATGGTGGTCAATCACACTTCTGTTGTAGGAAGAAAGCAGGTTCATCTTCTCGATACCTTATTAAAGAGAGACGTCCGGGTGGTCAAGGTATTTGCTCCCGAACATGGTTTCCGTGGTAACGCAGATGCGGGTGAAACGGTGAAAGACGGAAAAGATTCCCGCACCGGCATTCCTATCGTATCGCTTTATGGTGACAACAAAAAGCCGTCTGCTGCCCAACTAAAAGATGTCGATGTGATTGTATTCGACATTCAGGATGTAGGGGCACGCTTTTATACCTATATAAGCACGATGTATTATGTGATGGAAGCTTGCGCAGAGAACAAGAAAGAAATGGTTGTACTGGATCGCCCCAATCCGTGCGATTATGTGGATGGTCCGATACTCAAACCTGCCTACCGGAGTTTTGTCGGTATGTTACCCCTTCCGGTTCTCCACGGATGTACCATCGGCGAACTGGCACAGATGATAAACGGGGAAGGATGGATTGCCAACAAGAAAAATCCTTGTTCATTAAAGGTAATTCCAATGACCGGATGGAAACACGGAGCACCTTATTCACTTCCCATCAAACCGTCGCCCAACCTCCCGAACGACCAGTCTATCCGATTGTATGCCTCACTTTGTCCTTTTGAAGCCACTCGCGTCAGCGTGGGACGGGGGACAACTTTTCCTTTCCAAGTATTGGGCGCACCAAATAAGAAATACGGAAGTTTCACTTTTACTCCCCGCTCCTTACCCGGTTTTGACAAAAATCCGATGCACAAAGGTATCACCTGTTATGGGGAAGATCTCCGGAATATAACCGATGTAAATGGATTTACGCTTCGCTACTTCTTGAACTTTTATCGCTTATCCGGCGAAAACGCAGCTTTCTTCTCCCGTGCCCGATGGTTTGATTTGCTGATGGGAACTGACAGCGTACGCAAAGCTATCCTCAAAGGAGAATCGGAAGAGGCTATCCGGAATAGTTGGCAAAAGGAATTACAGGATTACAAGGAGATCAGAAAAAAACATCTTCTCTATGAGTAAAAAACTAGTATCATACTCTCATTCATTTTCATAAACCACTTATAATTAAAAGAATAAGTATGATAGATAACTATTATTTCCGGTATCTATCATACTTAGACCATCAAAAACGGGGTATCTATCATACTTGATCATTCCACGCTCTCTCCTGAAGTTTCATTTTTTTCCCGTTCATCACCAACTTGCAACGCACTTTTTGCATTAAGTGGAGATATAACAGGGCGTTTTAGCTGACTTTCCAATTGCTTGCGAGCAACTCTTGCCACATTTCCCCCATCTTTTGCCACTTCGGCATTTTCAGCAAAACCGGATGGGTTTCTCTCTTTGGACAAATCCGTAGTAGCCGTTTCAGCAAGCATATTAAGGATCAGTTCAGTGTTCGTCATATTGTCACGGAGATTTTCTTTCTTCAATCCTTTAAACTGCTTATACTCTTTTGCCGACTTTTCAGCCCATGTCTGATAAATTATATCCGTTAATGCAGCAAACTGAACGCCCTCTTGCATCCCATTTCTTTTCCATTCGTCAGTTAGTTCCTTCCGTACTTCAATTGATTTCAATCGTTGATTAATCCAATTATCCGAGTAACCTAAAGATTTATATTCCATCATCGCCCGATTTATAGTCAGTTCGGGGTCCTGCATTTCATCCAGACGCTCTTTGGCGACTTGAGCCATCCACATCTTAAAGGGTTCCGCTTTGGGCGAGGGAATAGACTGAATTAGACGGAAAAGTTGTTGGGTTGTAGCTACATCTGTCTTATACAGTTTGCCGTCAGAAGAGGGTAATTTCAGTTGTCCGATTTCTTCGGACAACTGACTTCCTTCTGTTTTCAACTTCTTTTTTAAATCCCCCCAATACTTACGAGGACGCTCACTGTCTGTTAATACTTCAATCACATCCACAATGGAAAAATACCATTCCTCCTTTTGGTCATCCCAAACAGCACGGATCTTTTTATCTTCAAATACTTTTATAGCATCTTTTTTAGTCATAGCATTATATATATGATGTAAATAATTAATAAATAACAAATTCTATTCTACCTCCAAAGGTACAACATGATAATACGTACCATACGTTTTCCGTTTAGATTTCACTCCGAGCCGCTGCAAGATACGCCCGAAATAAGACGCCTGCCTGGCGGAAAACGTCATTTTACTTGCTTTCTGGATCCGCCGCAGAATGTCGATAGCCAGTAGCCATTCCCCTTCTTCCTCTTCTTCTGCCCTACGATAATAAACCATAAATAATTGTTCGATGGCAGGAGATTGTTCAAACTCCCGGTTGTTTTCCGTCATGATAGCCTCTTCTTCGGAGTCAAACCAATAACGTTCATTATGATAAAGCAACTCCAACGCCTGTGCATAAAGCTGTTCATAATCAATAGGACGCGACACATCTATAGCTCCCGTCATGTAAATACCGATGAAACGACGGCTACCGGAAGTATCCGTCAACAAATCCCGATGATTGCTCGTGGCAATGAACGATGCATACCGGCGAAGCTCTTCCACTGCCGAAGCATTCGGACGACGTGTGTTCACCACCGGCTTTTGCAGAATATGTTTCAGAAAAGCCTGCTGGGTAGGACTAATCTGGTCGAATTCATCCATATTGATAAGCAGAAAGCGATTCAGATACAACTCCGCGTCCCGTTTCCGACTGAAATCAATGCTATCCGTATAGTACGCCTGTAAAGCAGGAGGAAGAAGCATTCTGCAAAAAGTCGATTTCCGATATGCCTGTGGACCAATCAGCAAAGGTGACGTACTGTTGGCGTGTTTCTTATCCATTCCCCTCCAATGGGCAACCATATTCAAAAACCACCGACGGAACAACGGCGCCCAATGTGGATTATCACAGGGAACACGGTTGGCCAGTTCCAAAATCCGGTCTTTACCATCCCAGTGAGGCAGATGATACAAAAAATTCTCCACAGGCTGATAAACAGGCACATGATCAGAATCCAAATAGCGGATTACGTCCCTATCCCACATTTTCACCCCTTCATACATGGCATTCATCGTGATACTCGCCAGCACCCGCTTGTCCACCGGACGAAAATAGAAATTAAAACTATTCCGTTCGCGATATTCCACTTCCGTGGTCAGCGTATTGTATCGAAATTCATAACGGCGCTTCATAAATTCGTCCATCTGCATGGCGAAAAGCTGTTCGGCCGTCAGACTGCTCTTCTTGCCGAATCCCTTGGCGGAACGGTAGACACTTTTCACAGTTTCGCGAATCAGTAACTCGTCCGAAGGGAGCCGGTAGTGCGCCTTTGTCCACCGCACCGTATCTTCTTCGGGGATACCTGCCCGAAAGCAATGCTCCGCCAAACACACTAGTAGCGGTTGCAGATCGTCTCCTTCGCGGTATCCGTCCAGTTCTTCGAGCGTCCTGTTGAATGCAGCGGAGAAAAGCACCGACAATGCTTCATAATTTTCATATCCGGGCGCCATTCGCTGCAAAGGAGAATCAGTTTCCCGCGTTCGTTTGATAAAAGTCGTTTCGGACGGAAGACTGACGGGCTGCTTCATATAAATGGGCATTGCTTTCGGATTGAAATAAAGTTCAGGATCATACGTCAGCCGGCAATATTGTTCGAGCGACGGTTCTTTCAGTTCGATATCAAAAGGCAGTTGTGGCTGATAATATTTCACAGCCGTCTGATAAGCATGCGCGTGAAAAAGTTCCGCTTGCTCGCGTAAAGTCGGCAAGCGGTCGTCCGAATAGGTGAACCGTACCCATATCTTTACTGATTTACCGGAAGATCCGGTAAAAGCAAGGTATGTTTGCGGAAGCTCTTTGACCAGTTCCTTTATTTCATCGGCTTCCGCCCTCCCCGAAAGGTTATTGACTTCCATCATCACTATGCCGTTATATTCATTCAAGGTCATTACCCCTTCTTTACGGACAAAAGCTGCGGCAGGCATCACTTTGGGAACTTTACGCACCTCTTCAATCGAATTTCCCGGAAGAGTATACCGCAAGACTTCCCTCATCTTTGAGACGGGCTGCGCCTTGACTTCCGTTTTCATCTGCTCCAGAAGGAGCTCTATTTTCAACGTCCGTAAGGTATTTACCTTGCCATC
>ENA-UEOI01000350-UEOI01000350.1-human-gut-metagenome-genome-assembly--contig:-NODE-350-length-52380-cov-30.542015_pt1 | contig 52380 bp, 54 predicted proteins | sample MGYA00242883_ERZ507882 | MGnify/ENA primary metagenome ERZ507882 (study PRJEB26167, sample SAMN06115502) | human gut metagenome | host: Homo sapiens | place: China:Chongqing | collected 2015-07-29...
TATCCCTGTGCTTCCCAATGCACCATCCACGCAGATCGTCATTACGGAAGCGATACGAGTCCTCCACACAGTGGAGGTGTCCCGTGACGCTAATTGGTAGCTGTTTTCGGGTAGCCGTCCCAGTTGAGGAAAAGGAAGTTGCTGTAACCGTCAATAGTAACAGCTTTTGCACCCCTGCGCCGTTTCAGCACTCGGTTAAATGCTTCATATACTTTTTCGCTCATTGGAATTTGACGAATACCGCTTTTCGTTTTTGGTGTTTCAATGTAATATCCTGTCTCCGCACTTCCTAAAAGTTAGTGGTCTACATTGATTATCCTATTCTCAAAGTCAATGTCAGTATCGGTCAGCCCGCAAAGTTCAGAGATACGAAGCCCTGTCCCAAGCAAAATAATAAGCTCGTCACAATACTTCTGATAAACTTTGTCATTTTGAGCAAAGGACAAAAAACTTTCTTCCTGCGCTGGTGTTAGCGGAACCTTTGGTTCTGTATCATCTTCAATGACAGTGCTTAACTGGAAGTCAAAAGGATTTTTCCTTATGCAATCGTCCTGTATCGCTGTGTAAAAGGCAGCTTTCAAGGAACGCTTGTCATTACCGATAGTCTTATAGGAAATTCCTTTTTCTTTCATGCGGATTGCCCATTCTTTCGCGTCGGACAGCTTCACGCTGTCAATCGGGCAGCCCCCAAGTTTATCTTCTTCCAGTAGCTTCATCAGCCGCTTGCGTCCGTTTTTCGTATTGTACCTTACATTTCCCCGGTGGCGTATCTGCTTTGCATAAAGTTGGCAGACCGTCATTTTCTTGCCCATGGTGTCTATCCCGTCGTCAAGGTCTTTCTGTATCCCCTTATTGCCACCAACGCAGGTACGATGCAAAGTATATTCCAGAATCAATTGCGATTCAATTAGATACTGCATTTAAGAACGATGAGATCGCACTCTATCTTCGGTGCGTCTATTGGTTGCTAAGGCTAATTTCGGCATTTCCAATCATTTGTGAAAATGCGAAAAGAAATGCGGGCCTGTTTGAATCCATACTAAAATCAATTGAAACGGATGTGTAGAGAAAGCGAACAATACCTAAATCCCTCGTCCAGCGGCAGGAGAAAATCCGCCAGAAAACTTTGGAGGTGGTAACGCAAGCAATTCTTGCATTAGAGTCTCAAGGCTACAATATCAAAATCAAGGATCTGGTAAGCGTAACCGGTCTGTCCCGTTCCGTTTTTACCAAGCCGCATGTTCGAAAGGTGCTGGTAGAGTATGGTATCATCCAGCCGCAGATTACTGAGGGCGCAGACAAAGCCAACAACGCATCTCCCCGAATGGCAATGCTCCTTGCAGAAAAAGACGGGTATATTCAAAGACTGCTCAATGAGAATAATCAGCTTCGCTATGAGGTTGAGCTCTTGCGCGGCAAAGTTCATCTTCTTATGCACAAAGCTGCGGCGCAGGGCGAGGACGATTTCTAACCGAACATGATAGCAGCACGATGCGGTTCAGTGAAAGGTCATCGTGCTGTTTATTATATAGCCAATTTCAAAAATGCACAAGAATGAAAGGAGAATTTAATCGTGTCAACAGAAAAGGTAAGAAAAACAGGCGGCAACAACGTGCCGCTGGTCGAGCAGGAGGCAGATGCCATCTGCATTGCAGGCAATACGGTCGACCGGCAGCCGCAGAACGGCGGCAACGGTCTTGGCTGTCAGGATGACTTGGCGTATACTTTGACTGCCACAGACCGCCACGCGGTCTACAGCCGCCAGCGTGTGGATGACTTTCGGCATAATGATGTGGCAAGTACCCAGAGTGCCCGTCAGTACAAGGACGCAACCGACCTGATTTGCCAACAGGCAGAAGCCTGTGCTCATCTCATTCGTCGTCTTACTCCACTGGAGTGTGAAAGACTGCAGGGCTTTCCGGACGGCTGGACAGATATACCCGGTGCTTCGGACAGCGCCCGTTATAAAGCCCTCGGCAACAGCGTGGCGATACCCTGCGTGGAGTTTATCATGTCGCGGATCGCCGCCGCGCTTTTATGAAGCACAGCGTTGACAACAGGGGTTAAGCCGGGGTATAATACCCCTGAAAGACGAGGTGACAGACATGGATAACAGGGAGCAGCTAAGGCGCATCACGGAACTGACCGAGCAGATCGCCGGACTGCCGAAGGGGTATCTTTCCAAAAAAACCATCGGCGGAAAGGTCTATTACTATCACCAGTGGTCGGAAAACGGTGTCAAGCAGAGCCGCTATCTGCACGACAGTGAGATCGCGCCGCTGGCAGATAAGATCGAAAAGCGCAAGGAACTGCAGGCGCAGCTGCGCATGCTGAAATCACAGAAAAGCAGACGAAATGAGGCGACAGGTATGAAATGCACCTTTATGCATAAACGAACCCCCGTGGCAGAGCTCGAGCTGGACGATGTGACCGGCTTTATACAAAAAATTGGCAGTGTCTACGCGCCGGAGCATCTGCCTATCGGCATCCCTGTGCGAAACGAGATCGCCGACCGTGCGGCGTTTAACGACTGGTGGCGGGATCGCTCTATTCCGGCAAGCCGCAGCGGTGTGCGGGAAGCACTGGAATCGTTGGGGGTGGCAGACACCAAAATGCTGCTCGTCCGCTGCTACGGGCTGAGCCTCTCGGATCAGTACTGGATCTGTCCGGAAGGCGCGGAGCTTCGGTGGGAGGACATCAACTTTTTCCAAAATGATTTCTCGGAGGACATCGGAGATGTGCTGTTCGGAGAAAGAAAGAAGAAGGACACACTCAATTTCAGCTCCCCCGACAGCACATCGGACGGCAATCTGAAAAAGCGGTGGAAGATCCTCGATGGGAAGCGATGCCTGATCAAGGGCGGCAGCAACCCGTTCCGGCAGCAGCCGTTCAACGAGGTGATCGCCTCCGGCATCATGGAGCGGCTCGGCATTCCTCATGTATCATATACAGTCATCTGGAGCAAGGATGCACCCTACTCGGTCTGTGAGGATTTTGTTACGGAGAATACGGAGCTGATCCCGGCGTGGAGGCTGCTGCAGGCGAAAAAGCAGAAGAACAGCACCTCCCGATACCGGCATCTATTGGAGTGCTGCGAGCTGCTCGGCATTGGGGACATTACGCCGTTTTTAGACCGGATGCTGGTGCTGGACTATATCATCGCAAACGAGGATCGCCACTTCAATAACTTTGGGGCACTGCGAAACGCGGAAACGCTGGAATGGCTCGGTATGGCTCCGATCTATGACAGCGGCTCCTCCCTCGGCTATGATAAGATGCCCGGTCAGATGCGCTCGGAAAAGGATGTGGTCTGCAAGCCCTTCAAAAACCACCACGCCGAGCAGCTGAAGCTGGTGTCCGATTTTGATTGGATCGACTTTGATCGCCTCTCCGATGTAGACGAGCTGATCTCCAGCGTACTGTCTTGTGAGGAAGCTGCCGACTATATCGATGAGGGACGTATCCATGCGATCACGGAAAGCGTGCAGCGCCGGATCGGTCATCTGCAGGAGCTTGCGATGACGCAGACGCCACGGCAGCTCGATACCACCGAGGACGATGTCCGAGAGGAAGTTGCCGCGGATTACGCGCCAAAAATGGAGCTGTAATGCAAATACAGCGTAAGAGCAATGGATCAGCCGCTTTGCGAATCGCAGGGCGGCTGATCTTTTCATCCCCTTTCCTGTTGACTGTGGGCGGCGTAGCCGCTTTGGTGGTATCGCTTCTGTTTCGCCATGCTTCTTCGTTAGACTTGGTGAATAGCTTTCCGCGCCTTCTTCCGGTATGCTTTGCTTGCAAAATCGAGGAAAGGAGCAGAACCGATGGCCCTGCCCAACGCAGATTTCGGCGCGGTTTCCGCCTGCATCTCATTTGCCCATGACAACAACGCGTCTAAAACAGGTTTCTCCTGCTCCAGCCGCTTTTCATATCGCTCCTCCGGTGTCAGCTCTGCAAACGCCTGCTCCAGCTTGAAAAGCCGGGAGCAATAGCATTACCTCGGATTCAGAGCGCGGCCATTGATACGCGCCCTGCTCCAGTCGCTTGTACAGCAGGATGAAGCCATCCTTTTCCCGGTACAAGCCCTTGATCCGATCCCGCCGCCGTCCGCAGAACAGGAATAGTGTGTTGGTAAATGGATCCAGTTCAAACTGCTGTTGGACGAGCCGCGCCAGGCCGTCTATGCCCTTGCGCAGATCTGTGTAGCCACAGGCGATGTAGACCTGATCTGCACTGGTGAAATCGTTCAGCATAGGCGCAGGAGCGCCACCAGCAGTCTCAGCTGTTCTGCATCGCATCCCGAGTAAATGTCCAGACTGGCACTGCCAATATGCAGTGTGGCGCAACGTTCCGCTACGTTGCGTGACACCTGCTTCGGCGCCGGCAGCTCCGCAAAGGTCACGGCCGTTGATGGCGGTGCTCCGTTTTTCCGCACGCCTGTCAACAGTTCACGTTCCCAACGGTAATAGGTGGCTGTCGTAACACCCCGCTGCCGGCACCATAGTGTATTAACAGGTACTTATCTCTCCTGTCGGTGGCGCACGTCATTCAGCCATTCGCCCCTGTACTTGAAATAGCGCGGACCGGCGACAGAGTATTTGCTGCCAGTGAGCAGCTGAGCCAAAGCCGAGAGTGAGTAGATCTGCCCTTGATAGCTCACCGTTTTGTCATCCACTATCGTGCATTTGATTTCTGGGTTATTGCAGTACTCGATCTCCTCACCGGGTTGAATATTACACATGGAGAAGCGGAAAGGAGACTGACGCTCTTTGTGCTCGTCGTCGATCTCCTGCGCGGTTTCCTCCGCCTGCTTCTGGGCTTCATCCATAGCAATTCGTTTCAGCTTGTCCGCGCAGCCATGGATCTCCGCAATGGCCTCCAGGATGGAATAGGCGTCTTCCGGCGACATGGCATAGAACTCACGGATGCGCTGCTTTCCATTGAAGTTCTCGATGGAACGTAGGTTGGGGTTCAGCTTGTCAATGATGCTGTGAATCTTCAGATCAGAAAGCCGCGAATTGACCTCATAGGTTGCATAGACACGAAAGGCAAAGGGAATACACTCGCTCCGGTTGAGCCGCTGCAGCCGCTTGTCGATATCGTCTGCATACCCGATTTTTACATATTCAGGAAAGGACGGATTGGTCAGTATGTAAATAACTCCTGTTTTATCCATGTAATCTCCTCCGGTTCTTTCGCTTAAAATATAGCACCGTCAAACAGTCACTCCGCTAATGCTTTTCTAATAATCTCACTTCTTCGAGAATCTATTTTTTCTAAAGACCCTTCCAATTCTTTTATAGCCATTTCATAGTCTGCTACTTTCGACATAGCGTTGTTTTGTATTGAAATATCAGGAACGGTAAATGCAATTCCATGCACTCTGTCGATGGAAGCACGATACGACCGGGAGAATCCCATTTTTCTACCTTCGACCTCAAGAATATGAGCAAGATAACGTGGATTTACTTCAGAGTTCTTGCAGCGGAGGACACCGCAGTGATCTGTGGGATAGAACGGCATGTCTGAAGGCAAGTAGCTGGTCATCCAGTCTCCGTCAATTCCCCACAACACAGAGGGCGCGGAGAAATCCGTAATCAGCAATTTATCAATAAATCCAAACGGCGCAGTGACATTGGCGCTGTAAACGGGAATTGTACCATTCGATGCAAGTTCTTTGTCCAAAACTCGCTTGCCAATAGCAACACTGAATTTTTCCGTATCAGACAGGCTCAGTCTGTACCCCACCGGTTGACATAACAACATCAAGTTCTGCAAACAGATCGGCTATCTTCTGCCTGTAGGTCTCAATACTCATGCGGGTAGTATTGAATTCCTCGTCGATTTTGGCACATGCATCTACAATCTCCTGTTGAACGGGAATAGGTGGAACTGGGACCTTAATGCTTTTTATGGTCTCAATAGACAACTCAACTTGTCCGCTTGAACCATCTGCCATCTTCTCAAGCGTTTTGAATCCGACAACTGAAGACAGCACCAATAGCACAAAAGTGGGTAATACTTCGTCGTTAGGGCGGAATATTGTGATGTGGCTGTCTACCACATAATCACCATCCAACTCAAAAAGGGTTACTCGGCCTGCGGTTCCAACACCTGTCGAATTGATCAAAATATCTCCCTTTTGAAGCTTCCGCTCATCGATCTCAGTATCCTTAGCAAGATAGTATTTCGATGAAAAATCAAAATCCCGGTACCCTCGTGCTTGCCCGGATTTAATGACTTGTACTTTCGAATCGCCATATGTCGGTGACTTTCCTCGTTTTAATAATACCTGTAGCTCATCTATGGTTTTCAAGGGATATTTACTTTCGATAACAATCTTCTTGTTTACGCTTATTCTGATAGACTTATTGAAACCAGCTCTGGAATAATCCAACATGTTTTTTGTGGCAACAGCGGCTCCGTAAACAAGCTGGTCCTCACTAAACTGCGGAACTAATCCTTCAAAAGATACCTTGACTGCATTGGCCAGAGTTCCCTCTGCCGCGCGATCTGCATCATCATACATCTTTCCGCCTGGCGTGATGATCTGAATGCCCTCGTTACCCTTGCGGTTTGACCAGTCATATCCGAGAAATTCTTTCTGTGCCTTGTTGTCTGCCGGAGCCGTAATGATCACGGTTGTCTGCTGATACACCAGCGAGAAATAAAACAGTTTTTCCCGCTCAATGGAGGAAGCATACGAATACAATCTTTCCAGATACGCGGCTGCCTGCTCATCAGCACTTTTCTGCTGATATGCTTTTGTTTTCAGCAGGTTCTTTGCATCTGAAGAATCGGCAAACGCCATCACATACATTTTGAAGTATTCTGATCCTTCCAGATCTGCAACGGAAAGGGATTTATTCAAAAAGGCTCTGTACTCATTCTCGTCGATATCAATCTGTGCAAGATACGCCTCGAAAATGTCCTTATCTTTCCATTCAGCAAGCTCTGCACCGCTGAAAACCGCATCCACAGAATCTGCTGACAGGTCAATCTGTTTCGGCGGTTCATTGAATTTTTCCAGAAACATCACGACAGTATTCGTTCCGGTCGCGCCAAAGGTTTTGGAACCGAAGGCGGCAATTCCTCGGATATAGAAATTCTGCAAAAGCCGCTCCCTGGCTCCGGTATAGCTTGCACTGTCATTTGAGAGAATGGAACTCGGTAGGATCACCGCTGCGACTCCCTGCGGCTTTAGCAGCTGTGCAATTCGCTCCACAAACAGCGTTTCGATCTCTCCGCCGTTCATACCAATCCGGTCAAGAAGGGTAAAGCTGTTGTTCTTAAGTTGTAGATGCTGCTTGAAATCTTTTACCGCATATGGCGGATTAGCCACCAGAATATCAAAAGTGCCGTTCTCGATCCCCTTATCAGGTGCGTTTTCCAACCCGTCGCCGAAAATAATGTTGCCCTCTCCCGCGCCGTTCATAAACAGGGATATTTTTGCAACGCGGGCAAGACGGTAGTCTTTTTCGATTCCGTAAATGTGATCTCTGACCCATGCATTATTTCCATCTGACTGTACAAAATAATTGATCGCTTCGATAGCTTCCGTCAAAAAATGTCCGGCCCCGCAGGCGTAGTCAATGACCTTTGGATAAACGTTTCCCCTATCAGACTTTACCATCCGATCAACAGGCAGACAATCCCAAATGAACCGAGTGATCGGTATCGGCGTAAAGAATTGTCCTTCATTTTGCTTGAACCCCTTGTTCAGCAGCTGTTCAAAGAGATCGCCCAGGAATTGATGCTTTGACGGATAGACAATTCTGTATTTCTCAAACAACTGCACCATCTCAACGAGAATCTTTCCGTTCTGATAGAACAGTTCTTCATTGTGGACATCTTTGAACGTGAATTCATTATTCGAATAGAATTTTAAAATACGGATCGTATTCCGAAGATCTTCAATCGCGCTTTTTCGTTTGGAACCGGTATATGTCAAAAATAGCCATTCCGGATAATCCGCAGGCACATAAAGTATTTCCTCCCGCATGAATTTCTCCATACCGTCTCTGTGGAGCCGTTGGAGTCGATCTTGCAGAGTCTCGTATGTATCCGTTCCTTGCTTATACTGAAATTCTACTTCGTCGTCTTCATCCTTTATGCTTTCATCGACAAGCTTACAAATGAACAACGCGACAAGCCTGTTGAAAGCATTTTCCTTGTCACTTACATTATTGTGCCGCAGGATTTCTTCAAATTTATTGACAATTTTGTCATCTGGCGTGAAATCGCGAAGGTCCTTTTTCCGAAGCGGTTTTACCCCAATTTGATAGGCAACGGAATCCTTGGAGAAGATCAGATCATCATGGATCTGCCTTCCATAGGTCTCTTTCCAGGCTTCATACTTGGCTGATGCGGTGTTCGCATCCCGATAAAGCTTGATGGACTTATCCTTTTTTGAAAGCAGGACGATATTTGCGTCGTCGGAACAGTCAATCGTAGATGCTTTATGTACAATACAGCCGCCCTTCAAATCAGAGGCATACAAAACAAGCCATTTGCAAGACTGCTCCTGCTGCCAATAGGAGAACAACTGCGCTCCGTCGTTTTTGGTATTATTAAGTGCTTTGTCGTACGCTTTGCCCCAGGTTTTGCACTCGATAATGAAAAGCATATTTCCGCTTGTGTCGGTCACGCAAATATCGGCGCGTCCACCCTTGGGGTCGTGCCCGAGATGCCATTCTTTTTCCAGCTCTATATGCTCAGGACGATACTCTTTTAACAGGAGCCGACATACGCATTCAAATACAACGAAGTTCTCTTTCTTATCAAAACCATTGTTGCGCTCTCTGCCCTTTATTTCATTTGGATAAATCAGTCTTTTTGCTTGGAAATCTACTTTCAGGCTGCACCCAATCTCAGAAAATACCTTTTCATATATATCGCCATATGCAATAAATCCCAGAGTTTTTAAGGTGTCTTTCAAATTTGAAACATCTATCATAATCATCTGCTCCTTGCTCGTTCTATAATCCAAGGTACCGAAACACTATCGGCATTATTATAGGCTCCCCTAATTCTTCAGTGCTGTGATGGGCACCACATACACGCCGTCCTCGCGCTGGTAGGCATAGGGGGAGGTGCCGGTCAGAACCATCAGAAAGGAGGGCTCTTTCATTTTTTTCGTATCGATTTTATCAGCGACCGTCTTCAGCGTATGCGCACCTTCCTCAATGAGCCTGTCTCCACCGAGCTTGACCTCTACAAGGCCGTAGCTTCCGTTGCGCAGGTGGATAACAGCGTCGCACTCCAAGCCCTCTTTGGTGCGGAAATGATACACGCTGCCGTCCAGTGCTTCCGCGTAGACGCGCAGATCGCGGATGCAGAGCGTTTCAAAGAATAGGCCGCAGGTTTCAAGGTCGTTCAGCAGATCATCGGGACCAATGCCCAGCGCTGCAGTGGCGATAGAAGGATCAACAAAATAGCGTGTGTCAGATGTACGGATCGCTGTCTTGGAGCGAAGATTCGGACTCCAAGCAGGGCAATCCTCTATCACAAAGATCTTTTTCAGCGCATTCGTATAGGAAACAACGGTATCCTTACTCAGCTCCATATCGTCGCTGACGTTGATATCCTCGCAGATCGTGGTGTTCGGTGCCTGTGTTCCCTGGTGACGCGCAAGAGAACGCATTAAGAGCCGTGCACGGGTCTCATTGCGGGAAACGCCGTCCACTCGGCTGATATCGGACTTCACAACCGCGTCCAAGTAGTCAAAAGACTGTATCAGTGCGTCGTCGCCCTCTAGGAAGGTCGCTTGCGGCCAGCCACCGCGACAGATAAGAAATGCGATATTCTCTAACGTAGCCTTGTTTTCCGCAAAAATCGGTTTATCATCAGGAGAAAACAACTCGCTGAGACTGACTGCGCCAGAGGACTCGCCAGATTCGTACAGGCTCATGGGCCGCATCTTGATCCACGCAAAGCGACCGGTGCCCGTATGATGCACCTGCTCCATCTCCGCAGGCACAGCAGAACCGGTCAACAGAAAGTGCCCGAAGCCATCTCGGTGATCCACTTCAAAGCGCACAGCATCCCACAGCTTGGGTGCCATCTGCCATTCGTCGATCAGGCGCGGCGTCTCACCCTGGAGGAGGGAACGAGGACTGATATCCGCCAACTGGAGGTTTTGCTTTACCCGATCCGGGTCACTCATATACAAAATGCTGGAGGCATGCTGTTCGCAGGTGGTTGTTTTGCCGCACCATTTCACTCCTTCCACAAGGATCGCTCCTTTGTTTCTCAGGCGATTCACAATAGTCACGTCAATCACTCTCGACTTATAACTTGCCATATAGAGTCCCTCCATGCTATAGAATGACTATATTATAGATTATAGCGAATCAGCGTGTCCAATTCAAGAAAATCCTTTGATTTGGCAAAAATATTTTCTGCGATACGGCGATATGGCAACCATCGCATCGATGATGATTTGTTCCTCACATCGACGCCATCAAATCTGAAAATCAGTTTTCGCAGCTTTGACGTTCCCTTCCGCTCGCACTATTCTTTTGGTGATGAAAGAAACCAATAAGGTAAGCACAAGAGAAGGCGCGATATGTACAATAGATTTGCAGAAAGGCGCAGACGACTCCTGAACGAATGCAGGGGCGGCATCTACACGGGGATGCTGCTGGCAGGGACTCAGGAGCCGCACTTTTATAAATAAAGGCTTGGGATACTCCCAAAATCGCCGTGTGTACGGACACCGGCTGTGCTTGCTAATCCTCCAAATCCCAGTTTTCTCCGCCCCAACGCCGCTCTTTCTCTCCGCCGAAATCTGTGCTATACGGTAAGAAAATCAGTGGAAGGAGGGCTTTCTTATGGCACTCAAATGGGTATTTGCCGGGTTTTACACGCGGTACGACGGAAAAAGCCCATCTTCGTTGTCCGGGTGCTCAAGGACATCGACACCGGCGAGTCCATCGTGGTCTGCAAGGACGCCAGCTTTTCCAAAGAAGACAACGAGCATTACTACCTCATCCGGTACACATCCTTCTGCGAGCAGGTCGAAGTCGATGGTGTGCTGCGGGATAAATACGTCCGCCAGGCCCGGCGCGAGATCGACGAAAGCACCGTCCGCGAAGTGTATGAGGACGGCTTTCCGGAGCCCAAGAGCAAGCCCTTCACTTATGTTGATGACGAGTACGCGGAGCGCGCCATCCGTTGCAGCAGAACCTACTATGAATACGCCAAGGATATCTGTGAAAACTACCGGATGGATTTGCGGCGATACAAGCTCATCCGGGAACGGAAGCAGTACATCGGCGTATCCAACCGCGAGGCATATCAGGCCATGTGTGAGGATCTCGCGTTTGCCCAGCAGTCGCTCAAAACGGTGCTCAACGACTACGCCGATCTCTTCCGAAAACGTTTTTCCGAGGGGCTGTCCATCCGCAAAACAGCGGATGCCATGCAGCAGAATCGCGGCGTGATCGAGCGGCGGCAGGCCGCACTCTATCGGGCGTTTACCCAGCTTTTGCAGCAGCGGGACGAGGCAGACGGTGTCTGTCGGCTGATGCAGAAAATTGAATACGATCAAAGGGATATAGAGGATTTGCTCGAATAATTGATGCAAAAACAAAGCGCTTGTCGTAGTGGCAGGCGCTTCTTTTTTTACCCTTGTTATGACAGAACCGTGACAGACCGCATCATTTTGTCCGTTGGAAAGTAGAAAGGGCAATTTGAAGCAGAACGCAGGGCTTGTCTCTCCGTCCCCGAAACTTTTTTGAGAAATCTGGGACAAAATCGGCCTCTGATTCACTTAGCTAAGTAGAGGGGGAATCAGGAGCAAGAAAAGTTTTTTGAAAAAGGGTTCCAAGTTTTTGGGGAAAAATGTCCGTTGTAAAGTAGATAGGAAAACGTCCGTGAGACAAAATCGTGACACTCCGATTCATTCTGTCCGTTGAATAGTGAAAGGACCTTTTGGAGCGAGCGTGCAGGAGGGGTTCCTCCACCCCAAAAATTTTTCGGACAAAACCGGAAAATGTGTCCGTTGGTTATATAGAGGGCCTTCTGCACAACCAAAGATTTTTTCGCGCCACCTGACAAACGGTCAGAAATTGTCCGTGGGATGGTGAAAGGAAAAGCAATCCATCCAAGCCGCCCTTCAAACATAGTTTTTCAAAATCGAAAGGAGAAAACACCATGATCACTTACTACAACCACCCCCACATGACCGCTGTACCCACCCGCCTCCTGCTGGATACGAACCTCTCCGCAGAAGCCAAGCTCACCGGCGCGCTCTTGTATACCTTCGAGGACGGCGGTCTGAGTGCGCAGGAACTTGCAGATGTTCTGGGCCTTCCGCCCGAAAAAGTCGCTCCGGTTTTTGCTGAACTCACCGGCAACGGCTATCTGGAAATTCTGGAAGAAAACGGTGCCTTCGGGCTGCACCTGAAGGGGTGAGCCTCATGCCGGATCGCACGCGACCCATCCGCAAAGAAATATGCCTGAATGAGCAGGAACTGAATCTCATCCAGCACAAAATGCGCCAGTTGGGGACGCACAATTTCGGCGCTTACGCCCGCAAGATGTTGATCGACGGGTACATCATCAAGGTCGATTACACCGAGCAGAAAAAGTTAGCTGCCGCCTCAAATATCAACCAGATCTGCCGCCGCATCAACAGCACCAGTCACGTTTACGAGGTTGACGTTGCCGAGCTGAAAGCGCGGCAGGCCGAGATCTGGGCGCTGCTGAAAGTGCGGCCGAAAGATGAGCTTTGACCACAACGGGATTTTCCATGTGTGGGTTTTCCGTCACCGGTTTTCTGGACGGTGGACAAGCTGACGCTCCGGAGCGTTCCGCAACCGGATTTCAGGACGACGGTTTTCGTGCCCTCCATCAGGGCTGAAATTCATCCTCTAACTAATAAGAAATAAATCAAGATACAAAAAATCATCCATCAATCAATCAACACAAAAATGGATGGATTGATGGATGGGACAGGAGGTCAGATGAAAACATTTTGCAAGCTCACGACGCAGAGCCCAGCGGCGTCCTATGTGCCGCTTCCGAGGTTTCTTCTCCAAGACGAAGCCCTGCGGGACATCAGCAACGACGCCAAGGTGCTCTATGCGCTGCTGCTGGACAGAGCCAGCATCTCACGTCAGAACGGCTACGTCGAGCCGGACGGCACCATCCGCCTGTACTTCACGTTAGAACAAGCACAAGTGAAGCTCCACCGCAGCCGCCAGAGCGCCACACGGATCTTCCGGGAGCTGGAATACAGAGGTCTGATTATCCGCCGCAAGCAGGGTTTGGGCAAGCCTGCCCTCATCACGCTGAATTACCCAGCAGACGCCAAACTGATCGTCAAGAAAGAAGTGCCCGATGCGCAGACTTGAGACCGTGTGCAGTGTGCAAACCGTCTACATACGCATTGGAAATCACGCATAGATTGAAGCAGCAAATGCTCTGGAAAGGAGGGCAGCGATGGAAGTATTTCTGATTTTTCCTAAGTCACAGCAGGCAAAACAGGAGCTGGCACAGGAGCTGGCAAAGTTTCAGTCCGAGCAGGTGCTGAAAAATGTCCAGAAGCTGCCCTGTTCCACGGAGCAGAAGCTGGAACTGCTAGACGCAGCCGTGAAGCACCTGAAAGCGCAGCAATAATACATAGCAGACGAGCAGACCAGCCTCAACAGCCGGTCCGCTCGTTTTTAATATGTTTCTCGCTGAATTTGGCCCCACAAGGTTCATATAGAGCTGCGCGATTGCTTCAAGCTCCCACTGAGCGCAAGGTCAGTCACGCTGATAGATCGCCTCCATCCGTTTTTTGTATTCCTCATAGTGGACATAGGTGCTTCGGTCTATCCCGGCGTAGTCGGCAACATCTCTCTGGCGCAGGCATTTCTGGTATCGAAGCCAGCGCAGCTTGTCCGCTGTTTCGGTGATTTCTGAGAAGTCCGAGAACTGCAAATTGAACTTTTCTGCATCCTGAAACTTGTGCGGCAGCACCACCGGAAATTGAAGAATCTGGAGCGGGGCTACTTTTACCGCACCTGATACATTGGAAATCAGAATATAGCAGCGGACTTCTACTTGCGCTAGCAGACGCCATTTTGCATCAAAAGGAGTCTGTTCCACCACCTCAATCGCCGATTGTTCCGCTGCGATAGTATAGCATTTTCTACGCAGCGGGCGGCGTAGGTCGCAAGGCGCGCGCCCTTCTCGGGCTTGAAGGTCGAAATGCCCTTGATGAGCCCGATGGTGCCGATGGAGATGAGATCGTCCTGCTCCTCGGACTGGGTGTAGTATTTCTTTAACATGTGGTTCAAAGGCACAAGGAGCTTTTCTCTGCCCCATATCTTCCCTAAATATTGATGCAAAAGATAGTGAAGAAACCCTGTCTGGTAATATGCGGTTCGACAGCTATAATCGTCACTTGGATATATTGTATAACACACATATTCTGTTGCCTACATAAGCAAATGGAGCATGAACGAATCACAAAAGACAATATGAAATGACTCCTGCGCTTGTAAAACGTGGATTTACCTGTCATACTTTTAGCGCAAACTCAAAAGTACCAGACCTACCACATACAAGGAGGAGTCATCATGGCAAGTATGCTTCATAAACCTGTGAAACCGTGCTTAATCTAATCTTTTTCATGCGCGCATAGCTCCTTTGTTTTTTCAAGAAACTAAGCGTGCAAAAAAAGAATCCCTAAGCCAAAACTTAAGGATTCTAAGGAATTTGAAATTGGGCCGTTCCCGAACCATGCGCGCTACCAACTGCGCTACACCCGGATGTGCAACACGGTTATTATAAGGATTTTTCCGCGCGCTGTCAAGAGTGAGAGCGGGAGATTTTTGAAGAATTTTCTTTTCTCGCGCCGCGCCGCTATTTTACCTCAATTTTACATGACCCGGCTTTTGCATTTTACAGCGCTCCGTTATGCTTTGCGTTGTGGAACGAAGAAAGTCCAAAATCAACATGTGAAATGAGGAATGAAAGATGAAAAAGACACTTGCATTTGTGCTCACCGCCGTGATGAGCCTCTCGCTGCTCGCAGGCTGCGGCAGCAAGACCGCTGCCCCCGACAACACCAATAACGACCAGCCGCAGCAGCAGACCGAGGAAAAGCTCAGCGGCAGCGTCTCGACCAACGGCTCGACCTCGATGGAAAAAGTCATCGGCGCGCTGAGCGAGCAGTTCATGGCCGACAACAGCGGCGTGAGCGTCACCTACGACCCCACCGGCTCCGGCGCCGGCATTGAGGCCGCCAGCAACGGCAGCGCGGACATCGGTCTTGCCTCCCGTGCCCTCAAGGACGAGGAGAAGGCCGGCGGCCTGACCGAGACCGTTGTCGCCCTTGACGGCATCGCCGTCATCGTCAACGCGGGCAGCAAGGTCGAGGATCTCTCCGTCGAGCAGATCGCCAAGATCTTCACCGGTGAGATCACCGACTGGAGCGAGGCCGGCGGCGAAGCGGGCAAGATCTCCTGCATCGGCCGTGAGGCCGGCAGCGGCACGCGCGACGGCTTCGAGTCCATCACCGACACCAAGGACGCCTGCAAGCTCGATCAGGAGCTGACCTCCACCGGCGGCGTCATCGAGGCGGTCGCGGGAAACGCCAACGCCATCGGCTACGCCTCCCTCTCCGCAGTCGAGGGCAAGGACACCGTCAAGGCTGTGACGGTCGGCGGCGTCGCCTGCACCGAGGAGACCGTCCTCGACGGCAGCTACGCCATCCAGCGTCCCTTCGTCCTCGTGACGAAGACCGACGCTCCCCTCTCCACCGCCGCGCAGGCCTTCTTTGACTACGCCACCTCCACCGCCGCGAACGACCTCATCAAGGCCGCCGGCGCGGTTCCGGTCGCAAAGTAAGCGCCATGGCGGCTGCATACATCTCTCCGGCGGCAGAGGGCGCAAAGCCCTCCGCCGCCCGGCCGCGTCACAGCGGCGTGCGCAAGACGCTGGAAAACCTCATCCACCTCATTTTCCTGCTCTGCGGCGTGGTCGCCGTAGCGTTCGTGCTGCTCATCAGCATCTACCTGATTCTCTCGGGCATTCCCGCCATCCGCGAGATCGGCCTGTTTCAATTCCTGCTGGGCAAGGTCTGGGACCCGACCAACACCACCACCGGCGCGCAGTACGGCATCCTCGCTTTCATCCTGACCTCTGTTTACGGCACGGCGGGTGCCATCCTCATCGGCGTTCCGGTGGGACTGCTGACGGCGGTATTTCTCGCCCGCGTCGCTCCGCCAAGGCTTGCGGCGGTCATCCGCACGGCGGTGCAGCTGCTCGCGGGCATCCCCTCGGTGGTCTACGGTCTGGTCGGCATGATCGTGCTCGTCCCCGCCATCCAGAAAACCTTTTCCCTCAGCTCGGGCGCGTGCCTGCTCGCGGCGATCCTCGTGCTGGCGGTGATGATCCTCCCGTCCATCATCAATGTATCGGAAACGGCGCTGCGCGCCGTGCCGCACGAATATGAGGAGGCCTCGCTCGCGCTCGGCGCGACGGAGATGGAAACGAGCTTCCGCGTCGTTCTGCCCGCCGCGCGCAGCGGCGTGGCGACGGCTGTGGTGCTCGGCGTGGGCCGCGCCATCGGCGAAGCCATGGCGATCATTATGGTCGCGGGCAACGTCTCCAATATGCCGGGGCTCTTCACGCCCGTTCGCTTTCTGACCACCGGCATCGTCTCCGGCATGGCCTATGCCGCTGTCGGCAGCCTGTATCAGCAGGCGCTCTACTCCATCGCGCTGGTGCTGTTTTTGTTCATCATGCTCATCAACGTGGTGCTGAACCTCTTCATCAAAAAGCGGAAGGAGGACTGACATGGAACGGAATCTTTCTCCGCGCCGCCGCGCGTATGATCTGACGATGCGCTCTCTCGTGTGGCTGAGCGCGTTGCTCACCTGTGCCCTGCTGGTGTTTCTCATCGGCTATATCTTCTATCGCGGCGCTGGCGGCGTGACCTGGGACTTCCTCTCCGGCACGACCAGCTATATCCGGGACACCATCGGCATCCTGCCGAACATCCTCAATACGCTCTACATCGTTCTCCTTGCCATGGTCATCGTTCTGCCGCTCGGCGTGGGCGCCGCCATCTATCTCACGGAGTACGCCGCGAACCGCAGGGTCGTCGAGCTCATTGAATTTGCGACCGAGACGCTCACCGGCATCCCGTCCATCATCTTCGGCCTCGTCGGTATGCTCTTTTTCGTGCAGAAAACGGATCTGCAGGCGGGCGTGCTCGCGGGCAGCCTGACGCTCGTGGTGATGATCCTGCCCACCATCGTGCGCACGACGCAGGAGAGCCTGAAGACCGTGCCGCAGTCCTACCGCGAGGGTGCGCTGGCGCTCGGCGCAGGCAAGTGGCGCATGGTGCGCACCGTTGTGCTGCCCAACGCCGTGGACGGTATCGTGACCGGCTGCATTCTGGCGGTCGGGCGCATCGTGGGCGAAAGCGCGGCGCTGCTCTACACCGCGGGCTTCGGACTGGTGCTCAATGACTTTGTCACCGCGCTGCACTCGTCCTCCGCCACGCTGACGGTCGCGCTCTATGTCTACGCCAACGATCGTGGGCGCACGGACGTCGCCTTTTCCATCGCAAGCGTGCTGATGCTGCTCACGCTCGTCATCAATCTCACCGCGGCGCTCACCGGCCGCAAGCTCAAAAAGAACGGAGGGACACAGTAAAATGTCTGACGCTCCCATCATCGAAGCAAAGGGCCTGAACCTCTGGTACGGGCCGAACCATGCGCTCAAGGATATTTCCGTCGCCGTCCCCGCGCACGAGATCACGGCCTTTATCGGCCCGTCCGGCTGCGGCAAATCGACCTTCCTGCGCACGCTCGACCGCATGAACGACCTCATTCCCAATGTGAAGATCACCGGCGAGGTGGACTTCAACGGCGAGAACATCTACGCGCCGAGCGTCGATGTGACCTGGCTGCGCAGCCGCATCGGCATGGTCTTTCAGAAGGCCAACCCCTTCCCCATGAGCATTTATGACAACATCGCCTATGGTCCCCGCACGCACGGCGTGCGCAATCGCGCGAAGCTCGACGAGATCGTGGAGCGCTCGCTGCGCTCCGCCGCCATCTGGGACGAGGTGAAGGACAGACTCAAAAAGAGTGCGCTCGGCCTCTCCGGCGGGCAGCAGCAGAGGCTCTGCATTGCCCGTGCGCTTGCCGTCGAGCCGGAGGTGCTGCTCATGGACGAGTCCACGAGCGCGCTCGACCCCATCTCGACGTCAAAGATCGAAGACCTCGCGTGCGAGCTCAAGGACCGCTACACCGTCGTCATGGTGACGCACAATATGCAGCAGGCGGCGCGCATTTCGGACAACACCGCCTTCTTCCTGCTCGGCGAGCTGGTGGAGTTCGGCAAGACGGAGCAGGTCTTTTCCACGCCCGCCGACAAGCGGACGGAGGACTACATCACGGGGAGGTTTGGCTGATGCGAAACAAATTTGACGAGCAGCTCTCGCAGCTCAATCACGAAATGATCGAAATGGGTGCGCTGTGCGAGGAGGTCATCGCGCTCGCCAGCCGTGCGCTGACCGAAAACGACAAGAGTCTTGCCGCGAGGGTCGCACCGCTCGACAGCGAGATCGACCGGAAGGAGCGCGACATCGAGAACCTCTGCCTCAAGCTGCTGCTTCAGCAGCAGCCGGTCGCGCGCGACCTGCGCCAGATCTCCGCGGCGCTCAAGATGATCACGGACATGGAGCGCATCGGCGATCAGGCCGAGGACATCGCCGAGATCATCAGCTTTCTCCACGGTCATCAGGCTGAGGACAACGACCTCCTGCGCGAGATGGCGAAGGCCGCCATCCGCATGGTGACGGAAAGCGTTGACGCGTATGTAAAATGTGATACAATGTTAGCGGAGCAGGTCATCGCGGAGGATGACACCGTGGACGGCTATTTCACACAGGTCAAGGAGCGTCTGATCGGCAAGATCGCGCAGGACCCCGCGGACGGCGAATACGCGCTCGACCTGCTGATGATCGCAAAATATTTTGAACGCATCGGAGACCACGCGACGAACATCGCCGAGTGGGTCATTTTCTCCGTCACCGGCGTTCACAAGGGGGGATAAGGATGATCTGGTGCGTGGAGGACGACGCGAGCATCCGCGACATCGAGGTGTACGCGCTCACATCCACCGGCTTTGAGGCCCGGGGCTTCGCCGACGGCGACACGTTCTGGGACGCCCTGCAAAGGGAAACGCCGCCCGAGCTGGTCGTGCTCGACGTGATGCTCCCCGGCACGGACGGCATCGAGCTGCTGCGCCGGCTGCGCGCGAGCGCGCGCTTTGCCGAGCTCCCCGTCGTGATGGCGACCGCCAAGGGCGCGGAGTACGATAAGATCCAGGGGCTCGACCTCGGCGCGGACTACTACCTTACGAAGCCCTTCGGCGTGATGGAGTTCGTCTCCTGCGTCAAGGCCGTGCTGCGCCGCAGCCGTCCGAAAACGGCGCAGGCGCTTCTGCGCAGCGGCATGCTCACGCTCGATCCCGCCGAGCACACCGTCACGGCGGACGGCGCGCGCGTGGAGCTGACGTACAAGGAATTTGAGCTGCTGCGGCTCTTCCTCTCCCACCCCGGCATGGCCTTCACGCGGGATCAGCTGATGGAAAAGGTCTGGGACGTGGACTACTGCGGCGAGACGCGCACGGTGGATATGCACATCCGCACCCTGCGCCAGAAGCTCGGTGAAAACGGCGAGCACATCGAGACCGTGCGCGGTGTGGGCTACCGATGGGAGGCGGAGAAGAAATGACCAAAAAGATCTTCCGCTCCATTCTCACCGTCGGCGTCGCGGTGCTCGCGTGCAGCCTGCTGCTCGTCATGGGCTGCTTCTACAGCTTCTATGAGGGGATGCAGGAGCACCAGCTCGGCGACGAGCTGCGCATCGCCGCAGCAGCCGTGGAGACCAACGGCTCGACCTATCTGGAAAAAATCAAGTCCGACCGTTTCCGCGTCACCTGGATCGCTTCCGACGGCACGGTGCTCTACGACACGCAGGCGGACGCCGCGCAGATGGAGAACCATCTTGAGCGCGAGGAGGTCCGCGAGGCGCTGGAGACCGGCACGGGCAGCTCGAGCCGCTACAGCGCGACGCTGCTGCAAAAGACCGTTTACAGCGCGAGCCGCCTCACGGACGGCACCGTGCTGCGCCTGTCCGCCAGCCGCGCCACGATGGGCGCGCTGCTGCTCGGAGCGTTCCAGCCCATTCTGCTCGTCGTGATCGTGCTGCTCGTGCTCTCGAGCCTGCTCGCGAGCCGTCTGGCCAAGCGCATTGTCGAGCCGCTCAACGCGCTCGACCTCGAGCATCCGCTGGAAAACGACGCCTATGAGGAGCTCTCTCCGCTCCTGCGGCGCATCGACCGCCAGCGCAGACAGATCGACGCCCAGCTCGCCGAGCTGCGGCAGAAAACAGACGAATTCACACAGATCACCGCCGGCATGAACGAGGGGCTCGTGCTGCTCGACGAAAAGGGCGCGGTGCTGAACATCAATCCCGCCGCGCAGTCGCTCTTCGGCGTGACGGGCGCGTGCGTCGGGCAGGATTTCCTGACCGTGGACCGTGAACACTCCATGAGCCTCGCGCTCCGCACGGCGATGACCGACGGGCACAGCGAGGTCCGCGCCGAGCGCGGCGGGCGCGAGTACCAGTTCGACCTCAGCCGCATCGAGTCCGACGGCAAGGTGGTCGGCGCGGTACTGCTGGCCTTCGACATGACCGCGCAGGCCTTCGCCGAGCGCAGCCGCCGCGAGTTCACGGCGAACGTCTCGCATGAGCTGAAAACGCCGCTTCAGGGCATCATCGGCAGCGCCGAGCTGCTGGAGAACGGCATGGTCAAGCCGGAGGATATGCCCCGCTTCGTCGGTCACATCCGCGCCGAGGCACAGCGTCTCGTGACGCTCATCGGCGACATCATCCGCCTCTCCGAGCTGGACGAGGGCGGCGAGCTGCCGACCGAAACGGTCGACCTTCTCCCACTCGCGCAGGAGGCCGCAGAAAATCTCCGCGCCGCGGCGGAGGCAAAGGGCGTGACCGTCACCGTCTCGGGCGAGAACGCCCCGGTCATCGGCGTGCGGCGGCTCCTCTATGAGATCGCTTACAACCTCTGCGACAACGCGATCAAGTACAACGCGGACGGCGGCAGCGTGGGCGTACGCGTCGGTGCCGAGGGCGGCAGCGCCTGTCTCACCGTGCGCGACACGGGCATCGGCATCCCGCCGGAGCATCAAAGCCGCATCTTCGAGCGCTTCTACCGCGTGGACAAGAGCCACTCCAAGGCGAGCGGCGGCACGGGGCTGGGGCTGTCCATCGTCAAGCACGCCGTGGCGTACCACCATGGCACGATCGCGCTCAAAAGCGAGGTCGGCAAGGGCACGGAGATCACCGTCCGCTTCCCGCAGGAAAAATAACGGCAGCAAAATGGGAAAGAGCTGACGCTCTTTCCCGTTTTTGTTCCTTTCATCCCTGTCATGCGGCACAAAGATCACGGCATGAAACTGTCTCTTTTCACGAAATCGGCGCAGCGGATGCCGGCAAGCCTTGTACCGGCTTTCGCGCTGTGATAGGATAAAGCCATCCAAAACCACCCGCGTCGGCTACTCCACCCAATAGCCGCCGTGAGGAACATGAAAGGATCGTTCCCGCCCTGACCGGCGGTGCGGCAGTGTGGAGACCTGCCGTAAAGCGCCCGAGCGGCGCGAGGCCCTGCGCGCGGAGGCGGCAGAGCCGCGGTCAGAGAATATGGCAGAGGTCATTCTGAAAAACATCAAGAAGGTCTATCCCAACAGCGAGCCGAAAAAGAAGAGCAGGGACAGCGGCGAGAAGAAGCACAACCTGCAGATCACCGACGAGGGCGTGGTCGCCGTGCAGGAATTCAACCTCGACATTGCCGACCGCGAGTTCATCGTCCTCGTCGGCCCGTCGGGCTGCGGTAAATCCACCACGCTGCGCATGGTGGCGGGTCTGGAGGAGATCAGTGCGGGCGAACTGTACATCGACGGCAAGCTGATGAACGACGTGGCCCCCAAGGACCGCGACATTGCGATGGTCTTCCAGAACTACGCGCTCTACCCGCACATGACGGTGTATGAGAACATGGCGTTCTCGCTCAAGCTCAAGAAGGTCCCCAAGGACGAGATCGACCGCAAGGTGCGCGAGGCCGCGGAGATCCTGGACATCACCCAGTACCTCGACCGCAAGCCCAAGGCGCTCTCCGGCGGTCAGCGCCAGCGCGTCGCCATCGGCCGCGCCATCGTGCGTGACCCGAAGGTGTTCCTGATGGACGAGCCGCTGTCGAACCTTGACGCGAAGCTGCGCAACCAGATGCGCGCGGAGATTATCAAGCTGCGCGAGAAGATCGACACGACCTTTCTCTACGTCACGCACGATCAGGTCGAGGCCATGACGCTCGGCGACCGCATCGTCATCATGCGCGACGGCTTCATTCAGCAGATCGGCACCCCGCAGGAGGTGTTCAACCACCCCGCGAACCTGTTCGTCGCCGGCTTCATCGGCACGCCGCAAATGAACTTCTTTGAGGACTGCCGGCTCACAAAGAGTGGCGACGCTTACTCCGTCACCGTCATGGGCCACACGCTGCCGCTGACGGCGGAGCAGAACGCGAAGCTCGCCGCGGCGGGCGCAGAGAGCCGTACCGTGACCGTCGGCGTGCGTCCGGTCCACGTCACCGTCGGCGACAAGGGCATCGACGCGCAGATCGACGTGAGCGAGCTGATGGGCAGCGAGCTGCACCTGCACATGACCGCCGGCGGCAAGGACGTGGTGGCCGTGGTGCAGACCGCGAACCTTGACGCCAACGCCTACGCCCGCCACACGGCGGTGAAGTTCAGCTTCGAGCCGCGGCTCATCCATCTCTTCGACCCCGAGACGGAGAAAAACCTCATCTGATTTTCCGATGATATTCATCGGTGTGCCCGTTCCAAAAGGAACGGGCACTTTTTTTGTCACCGCTTGTCGCCGGGCCGGAAGAGCAGCGCCATCACGACCGCGAAGCAGACCGCCGCAGCGATGCCGCCCGCGGTGGCGGAGAGCCCGCCGGTCATCACGCCGAGCCAGCCCTGCTCCGCGACGGCCTTCTTCACGCCGCTCGCAAGCGAGTAGCCAAAGCCCGTGAGCGGCACGGTCGCGCCCGCGCCGCCCCATTCGACGATGGGCTCGTAGATGCCGACGGCCGTGAGCAGCACGCCCGCGACGACGTAGCCTGTCAGGATACGGGCCGGCGTGAGCGGCGTTTTGTCAATGAGGATCTGTCCCACGGCGCAGAGGATGCCGCCGCAGAGAAAGGCGTTGAGATAGTCCATCAGCTTTCCTCCCCGATGTTTTCCAGAATGACGGCGTGGCACACGCCCGGGATGCTCTCGCCCTGCATGGTGGAGGTCGGCGAGAGCAGCGCGCCCGTCGGCGCGAAGACGATCCTATTCCACTTGCCCTCGCGCATTCCGCGCAGAAGATAGCCGTTGAGCACGACGGCGGAGCAGCCGCAACCGCTGCCGCCCATGTGCATATCCTGCCGCTCCAGATCGTAGAGCAGCAGCCCGCAGTCCTTGTAGTTCTTCGTCATGTCCACGCCGTCGCGCGCAAAGAGGTCCGCGACGACCTCGTGCCCGAGCCGGCCGAGATCGCCGGTGACGATGAGATCGTAGTCCGCAGGTGAGGTCCGCGTGTCGGAAAAGAGCGCGCGGAGCGTGTCATACGCCGCGGGCGCCATCGCCGCGCCCATGTTGTTCGCGTCCGTGATGCCGCGGTCCACGATCCTCCCGATGGCCGCGTGCGTGACGGCAGGGCCCCTTCCCTCGTTCGACAGGATGCAGCAGCCCGCCGCCGTAGCCGTCCACTGGGCGGTCGGCGTGCGCTGTGAGCCGTAGGGCACGGGCATCCGGTACTGCCGCTCGGCGGTGCAGAAGTGCGAGGAGGTCATCGCCGCAGCGCGGCGGGCAAAGCCGCCGTCGATGCTCATGGCGGCAAGCGCCAGGCTCTCCCCCATCGTCGAGCACGCGCCGTACACGCCGCACAGCGGCACGCCGAACTCCCGCAGGGCGAAGGAGGTGCCGATGCACTGGTTCAGAAGGTCGCCGGCAAAGATGAGGTCCAGCTCCTCCGGCCTGCGCGTCGCCTTCTCCAGCGCGCGGGAAAGCACGCGCTTCTGCATACGGGCCTCGCCCTTCTCCCAGGTCTTTTCGCCGAAGAAGGAATCCTCGCTCAGCTCGTCAAAATAGTCCGCCAGCGGGCCCTGTCCCTCCAGCTTCGCGCCGATGTTGGCAAAGCTCTCCACGCGCGGCGGACGTGAAAAGCGCAGCGTCTGTGCGCCGATCCGTTTGGTCTCCATACCATTTCCCCTTGTGCTTGTAGTTTGTCTTAGTATGCCAAGGCCGGGAAATTTTATGAATTTCAGGCAAAACAAAGAGGGATGCGCCGTGTGTGCCGGCACATCCCTCTTTGCAGAGGAGGCAGATATTTCAGGTCTGATAGCTGCGCAGGAAGCGCCGCGTGCGCTCCTGCGCCGGGTCGCCGAGCACCTGCTCGGGATCGCCCTGCTCGACGATGACGCCGCCGTCCATGAAGATCACGCGGTCGCTCACGGCGCGGGCAAAGGCCATCTCGTGCGTGACGATGACCATGGTCATTTTTTCCTCCGCGAGATCACGGATGACCTTGAGCACCTCGCCGGTCAGCTCGGGGTCGAGCGCGCTGGTCGGCTCGTCGAAAAAGAGGATGTCGGGCCGCAGCGCAAGCGCGCGGGCGATGGCGACGCGCTGCTGCTGTCCGCCGGAGAGCTGGCAGGGATAGGCGTCCGCCTTGTCCGCAAGGCCCATCTTTTCGAGCAGGGAGAGCGCCAGCTCCCGCACCTCGCCGCGCTCGCGCCTCTGCACAGTGAGCGGCGCGTCCGTCACGTTTTTGAGCACCGTGTAATGCGGGAAAAGGTTGAACTGCTGGAACACCAGCCCGAAGCGGCTTTTGATCCGCCGCAGCGCAGCCTTGTCCGCGTAGACGCTCTTTCCCTCCGCGTCCATCGTCGCGGCGAAGTCGTTCCCGTAGGCGAGCGAGCCGCCGTCCATCGTTTCAAGCAGCGTCGCGCAGCGCAGGAGCGTCGATTTGCCGCTGCCGCTGGGGCCGATGACCGAGACGGCCTCGCCCTCGCCCACGGTGAGGGAAATGCCCTTGAGCACCTCCAGCGAGCCGAAGGACTTGCGGACGTCCTGCATGGTCAATACGTTCATGTCCGGTCCCTCCCTCACTGGTAGTAGGCGAGTGAGCGCTCCGCACGCTCCATCGCAAAGGCGACGATGTAGTTGAAGACGTAGTAAAAGAGTCCTGCCGCCGCGAGCGCCAGCATACCGGGCGTATTGGGCGAGGCGACGATCTGCTTGGCGCGGGTGAACATCTCCACCGTGCCGATGACGGAGGCGAGCGAGGTGTCCTTCACGAGCGTGATGACCTCGTTCGTCACGGGCGGCAGCACGCGCCGGATCATCTGGGGAAGAAGGATGCGCCCGAAGGTCTGCCCGCCGGTGTAGCCGAGCACCTGCGCCGCCTCAAGCTGTCCGACTGGGATGGACTCGTAGCCCGCGCGGTAGATCTCCGCGAAGTAGGCCGCGTAGTTGATGACGAAGCCGACGATGACCGCGCCGAAGCGCCAGTTGCCCGGCGGCGTGAAGTCAAAGAGCAGGAACGGTCCGTAGTAGACGACCATGAGCTGGAGCATCAGGGGCGTGCCGCGCATGGCGGAGATGAACAGCTTCACAAGCCAGCGCAGCGGGGCCACGCGGCTGCGCCGGCCGAACATCACAAGAAGTCCGAGCGGCAGCGAGCCGAGCAGCGTTAAGGTAAAAATTTCCAGCGATTTCCCGAAGCCCTGCACCAGCAGGGTCAGCATGGCGGAAACGGTCATGTTACTGGACGAGGCAGAGGCTGTCGATCACAAGGCCCTGATCGACATACTTCTCCGCGATGGAGAGCATCGTGCCGTCCTCGGCCATTTTGAGGAGCTCGGCGTTCACGGCGTCGCGCAGCTCGGTGTTGCCCTTGAGGAAGCCGATGGCGTACTGCTCGGTGGAGATGGGCTCATCCAGGATCACATAGTCGCCCTCGTTGCTGGCGATCTGGAACTTGGCAACGCCGAGGTCGGCGGCGATGGCGTCCACGCTGCCCTGCTTGAGCTCCATGAAGCCGGTGTTATAGTCCGCCAGCTCCACGACCTCCTTGAGGGAGGACTTGAGCGACTCGTTGGCGTTGATGGCGTCCACGGCAGAGGAGGCGGCCTGCGCCATCACGCTCTTGCCGGCAAGGTCGGCGAGGGAGGAAATGCCGCTGTCGGCCTTGACGACCATGACGATGGAGTTATCGACGTAGGGGTCGGACCAGGTGTAGTCATTCTCGCGGCCGGTGTAGGTGAAGCCGTTCCAGATGCAGTTGATGGTGCCGGCGGCGAGCTCGGCGTCCTTGCTGTCCCATACGATAGGAACGGCCTCGAAGTCCCAGCCGAGGCGGGAGCACAGCTCCTCGGCCATCGCAAGGTCAAAGCCGTCGTAGCTGCCGTCGGCGGCGATGAAGCCGAACGGCGGGAACTCGGCGTCGAAGCCGACGATGAGCTTCTGCTTTTCAGCGGTCTGGGTGGTGTCCGGCGTGTCGGCGCCGGTCTGAGGGGTATCGTCCTGCTTGGCGCCGCAGGCGATGAGGGACAGGCTCAGCACGAGGGCGAGCGCAAGAGAGATGAGCTTTTTCATGGTTTGGATTCCTCCGCGTTTCGATTTAGTGTGATGCTATGATAGCACAGCATTTTGTAAATGCAAGCCCTATTTTTGCCCGTTCGGTAATCTTTGGCGTACTGACCGAAGCGCCTGCGGAGTTCCCCTTTTATGTTTATGCACTATCACGATGTTGCGGTAGCGCACAAAAGCATTTAAGACACTGTTCCGTCCTGTACCCCGCGCAAAGAAAAAGGATTGGCTTTTTCCTTGTGCCGATGTATAATGGAGGTAAATATGAACTTCTTCCGGGAGGATACGATATGAAAGAAGAAATGCGCACCATCGGCTACCTGTGCCCGAGGTGCAGAAAGCCCGTTATGCAGCAGCGCTCCCGCTTCGCCCTTGCCGCCTCGGGCGCGATCGTGCAGTGCGAATGCGGCAAGAGCGAGCTGCAGATCGACTTCGACGGCGAAAAATTCCGCATCAGCGTGCCCTGCGGCGTGTGCGGCGGCGAGCATCTGGCGGAGTGCGGCGCGGAGCGGCTGCTCGACGGCGAGGGCATCGGCCTTGCCTGCCCCGAGACCTCCGAGCTGTGCTGCTTCATCGGCGAGGAATACGCCGTCGAGCGCGCGCTCGAGCAGCTGCAGATCACCGCGGAAAAGCAGTCCGCGCAGGGCGACGCGCCCGAGGCCTTCACCGACACGGTCATCATGTACGAGGTGCTGAGCGAATTGAAGGAGATCGCCGCGCGCCCGCGCGGCATCACCTGCGCCTGCGGCAGCGAGCGCTACCGTATGCAGGTGCGTCCCGCCGCCGTCGACCTCATCTGCGAGGACTGCGGCGCGAAGCTGCGCATCGGCGCGGCGACGGACGAGGACCTTGACCGCCTGTGCTGCCGCATGACGCTGCAAATTCCCGGGAAGAAGGGGTAAGGGAGCATGGATATCGTCGTCTGCTTTGCGCTCTTTCTCGCGGCGATGCTCTTTTGCCTCGTCAAGGACTTCTCCCTCGCGTGGGCGCTGCTGTTCGCGCTCGTGCTGTTCTTCGCCCTCGGCCTCAGGCGCGGCTACGGCGCAAAGGCGCTTGTCAAAATGGCGTGGAGCAAGATGCCCAAGAGCATGATCGTGCTGCGCATCCTGTTTTTCATCGGTCTGCTCACGGGACTCTGGCGCTCGTGCGGCACCATCGCCTTTTTCATCTACCACGGCATCCGCGTCATCACGCCCTCGCTCTTTATCCTCGTCGCCTTCCTGCTGACGGTGCTGCTCAGCTACGCGCTCGGCACGTCGTTCGGTGTGGCGAGCACGGCGGGCGTAGTGCTCATGGCGCTCGCGCGCTCCGGCGGCGTGAGCGAGGCCGTCACCGCCGGCGTTATCCTCTCCGGCATCTACTTCGGCGACCGCGGCGCGCCGACCTCGTCCTGCGCGAGCCTCGTCGCCGCGCTGACGGAGACCGATCTCTACGGCAACGTCAGGCGGATGTTCCAGACCGCCGCGCTGCCCTACGCGCTCTGCCTGATCGCCTACACCGTGCTCTCCTTCCGCAACCCAATCGTCACGGTCGATGAGACCATGCTGGACGCCCTCGCCGAGAGCTTTGTCATCTCCCCGTGGGCGCTCGTGCCCGCGCTCATCATGCTCATCCTGCCGCTCCTCCATGTGCCCATCCGCCGCGCCATGGCGATCTCCGCCGCCGCGGCCTTCGTCATCACCGTCACGGTGCAGGGCGGCAGCGTGGCTGACGCGCTCCGGATCATGGTCGTCGGCTATCACCCGACCGAGGGGCTGCTGGCCTCCGTCGTCTCCGGCGGCGGGCTGGTGAGTATGCTCACGCCGTTTCTGATGATCCCGCTCGCCGCGCTCTACACCGGCATTTTAGAGGGCACGGGCGCGCTCACGCAGGCGCAGAGCGTTCTGGAGCGGTCCGCCGAGCGCATCGGCCGCTTCCCGACGATGATCCTGCTGAGCCTCCTCGCCGCGATGGTGCTGTGCAACCAGACCATCGTCGTGATGATGGAGCATCAGCTCATCGGCGCGGTCTACGCCAAGGACGGCGCGGAGCACGAGGAGCTGGCGATGGACATCGCCAACTCCGGCGTCACCATCGCGGGTCTTATCCCGTGGTGCATCGCCTGCGCCGTGCCGCTGAGTATGCTCGGCGTCGGCGTCGAGGCCCTGCCCTACGCCTGCCTGCTCTATCTTATTCCGCTCTGCTACCTCTTCACCAAGCGCTTTTTCTTCCCCGCGAAATCCAAAGGAAGCGAGACACCGGTATGATCTCTCTGTTGGCCAAAAAATTCATCAAAAACCGCGAGGACGTCACCTCGCCTGCCGTGCGGCAGGCCTACGGGATGCTCTGCGGCATCGTGGGCATCGGCTTCAATGTGCTGCTCTTCGCACTCAAGCTGCTTGCCGGCGCGCTCTCCGGCTCCATCGCCATCACGGCGGACGCCTTCAACAACCTCTCCGATGCGGGCGCGAGCATTGTGACGCTGCTCGGCTTCAAGCTCGCGGGACAGAAGCCCGACCCCGAGCATCCCTTCGGCCACGGGCGGCTGGAGTACATCTCGGGCTTGATCGTCTCCATGGTCATTCTCCTCATGGGCATCGAGCTTGCCAAGAGCGCGGTGGAGAAGATCCTGCACCCCGAGGCGGTGGAGTTCACGCTCCTCACCGGCGGCATCCTGCTCGCCTCCATCCTCGTCAAGCTCTATATGTATCTCTATAACCGCGCGGTCGGCAAGAAGATCGGCTCCGCCGCGATGGAGGCGACCGCGATGGACAGTCTCTCCGACTGCGCGGCGACCGCCGCCGTCCTCGCCGCGACGCTCATCGGGCACTTCACCTCGCTTCAGATCGACGGCTGGTGCGGTATCGTCGTCGCGGCGCTCGTGCTCTGGGCTGGCATTCAGGCCGCGCGGGACACCATCTCTCCCCTGCTCGGTCAGCCGCCCGCGCCGGAATTTGTCCAGAGGATCGAGGAGATCGTTCTCTCCTCTCCCGTCGTGCAGGGCATCCACGACCTCATCGTGCACGACTACGGCCCCGGCCGCGTGATGATCTCGCTCCACGCCGAGGTCCCCGCGCACGGCGACATCATGGCGCTGCACGACGAGATCGACAACATTGAGCAGCGGCTCCGCCGCGAGCTCGGCTGCGCCGCCACCATCCACATGGACCCCATCGTGACCGACGATAAGCTCACCGCCGAAACGCGCGAGCGCGTAGCGCAGCTCGTGCGCGGCATCGACGAGCACATCACCATCCACGATTTCCGCATGGTCACCGGCCCCACGCACACCAACGTCATTTTCGACGCGGTGGTGCCGTTCAAATTTCGCCTGAGCGACCATGAGGTCGAGCAGGAGATCCAGGCCGCCGTGAAGCGGCTCGACAGCAGCTATTTTGCCGTTGTGCAGATTGACAGAGACTACACCAAGTAAAGGAGCAGACGCCATGACAGAGGAGATCCGAAAGCTCAAGGAGATCATCGACGGCAGCGACAACATCGTCTTCTTCGGCGGAGCAGGCGTCTCGACCGAGAGCGGCATCCCCGACTTCCGCAGCGTGGACGGACTCTACCGCCAGCAGTGGAGCGACCCGCCCGAAACGATCCTGAGCCACACCTACTACGAGCGCTATCCCGAGAAATTCTTCGCCTTCTACCGCGCAAAGCTCCTCTGCCCCGACGCGAAGCCCAACGCCGCGCATCGTAAGCTCGCCGAGTGGGAGCGCGCGGGCAAGCTGAAGGCCGTCATCACGCAGAACATCGACGGACTCCATCAGGCCGCCGGCAGCAAGGAGGTCCTTGAGCTCCACGGCAGCACCCTGCGCAATTACTGCGAGAGGTGCGGCAAATTCTACGGCGTGGAGGCGATCGCGCACTCCGCCGGCGTGCCGACGTGCTCCTGCGGCGGGCGCATCAAGCCCGATGTCGTGCTCTATGAGGAGGGGCTCAACGAGGATACGCTCTACAAGGCCGTGCGCTATATCGCCGAGGCCGACGTGCTCATCATCGCCGGCACCTCGCTCGCGGTCTACCCCGCGGCGGGTCTGGTAAACTACTACCGCGGCCACAAGCTCGTCGTCATCAACAAGACGCCGCTGGGCGATAAGACCCGCGCGGATCTGGTCATCACGGGCGCGGTCGGCGAGACGCTCGCGCAGGTATAAGCCCATCTTTTGGCGGCAGGAAAAAGCGGTGCAAAAACTTTTTCTTTTCCCGCAAAAAAAGGTTGACATTTGGCGTACAACAGGCTTATAATAGCGGAGCGGTCGTTTGAAAGACTGATGAAAATGCGGGTGTGCTGGAATTGGCAGACAGGCTAGCTTGAGGTGCTAGTGTTCGTATGGACGTGCGGGTTCAAGTCCCGCCATCCGCACCATCTTTTCTTCTGAGACTGCTTACGCGCGAGTGGTGGAATTGGCAGACTCGCTAGATTCAGGTTCTAGTGTCCTTCACGGACGTGCGGGTTCAAGTCCCGCCTCGCGCACCATCGTTTATCCTTGAAAACCTTGTGTTTTCAAGGATTTTTTCTTTTCTTATCCGCCTCTACCCTTATTTTTACCCTTTATACCTTGGTCACACTATGGATATTATGTATGTACTCCGTGCGTATTATCGGTCAGCACCCACTTGACTTGCCCAATCCGCCGCCGTATAATCAGGGCAAATTTCAACTGCAAAGGAGCAAGCGCATGAATAGGACCAACACTCCGTTCCGTTACGACTACGTCGGCAGCTTCCTGCGCCCCGCGGCACTCAAGCAGGCGCGCGCCGACTTTCAGAGCGGCAGGATCGACGCCGCAGCGCTCAAAGCCGTGGAGGACGACGCCATCCGCGATCTCGTCGCCAAGCAGAAAGCGGCGGGTTACCACGTCATCACCGATGGTGAGTTCCGCCGCGCAACTTGGCACCTCGATTTCATGTGGGGCTTCCACGGCGTCGGCCACACACCGACCAAGACCGGACTTCCGTTTCAGGGCGAGGCCGCGATGCTTGACGACACCTATCTCACAGGAAAGGTGAGCGTGGACGAGCATCCCTTTGTTGAACACTTCCGATTTGTCAAGGCGCTTGAGGACGAGAACACCGTCGCCAAGCTGACCATTCCCGCGCCCGCGCAGTTTCTGGAGCAGATGGTCATGCCTTTTGCCATGGAGAATACAAAGAGGTTCTACCCCTCCGTGCAGGAGCTGATGGATGACCTCGCCGCGGGCTACCGCAAGGTCATTGCAGACGTGTACGCCGCAGGCTGCCGCAACCTTCAATTCGACGATTGCAGCTGGGGGATGCTGGTCGGTCCGCGCGCCTGCATGATCTTCGACACCGATGCCAAGGGCCTCGAGGAGATCAAGGAGCAGATGTTGACCGTCAACAACATGGCGATCAGCGGCAAGCCAAATGACCTTGTTATCAACACGCACGTCTGCCGCGGCAACTTCCACTCGACCTATGCCAGCTCCGGCGCGTATGACAGCGTAGCGGAGACACTGCTTGCCCGCGAGAATGTCAACGCCTACTACCTCGAGTTCGATGACACGCGCAGCGGCGGCTTCGAGCCGTTGGCCTCTGTGAGTGGAGAGAAGAAGGTCGTGCTCGGTCTTGTGACGACCAAACGCCCCGAGCTGGAAAGCAAGGACGCGGTCATCGCGCGCATCCACGAGGCGGCAAAGTACCTGCCGCTCGACCGCCTGTGTCTGAGTCCGCAATGCGGCTTCGCCAGCTGCGAGATCGGCAACAAGCTGACGGAAGCGCAGCAGTGGGCCAAGCTCGCGCTGGTCAAGGAGATCGCCGAGGAGGTCTGGGGTTGAGCAAAATGCTGTTGGGCAGACCGCGCGGGCAGATGTCGGAATCCATGCTGACGGCGGCGTTCATCATTCTCTCCGGCGGCCTGCAGGACGCCTATACCTATCTCTGCCGCGGCAAGGTGTTTGCCAACGCGCAGACAGGCAACATCGTGCTCTTCAGCGCCTATCTTTTCGACGGCGACTGGGCGCACAGCCGGCGCTATCTTGTGCCGGTGCTCTCGTTTATGCTGGGTATTTTCGTGGCTGAGTGTATTCATCGGCATTTCAAGCACATGGAGAGGGTACACTGGCGGCAGCTCATTCTTTTGGCGGAGATCGTGCTGCTGTTCCTCGTCGGCTTTCTGCCGCAGGATGGCAACACGGCTGCCAACGCGCTCGTTTCGTTTGTCTGCGCCATGCAGGTGCAGACCTTCCGCAAGGTGCGCGGCCACGCCTATGCGAGCACGATGTGCATCGGCAATATGCGCAGCGGCACGGAGGCGCTGTGCGTTTACTTCCACACGCGCGACCGCGAGGTGCTGCACAAGGCGCTGACCTACTTCGGCGTGATCGGACTTTTTGCCGTGGGTGCGGGTCTCGGCGCGCTGCTGACGAGAGCCTTTGCCGAGCGCGGCATCTGGATATCCTGCGCGCTGCTGGCGGTCAGCTTTCTCATCATGTTCATCCGTGAGGAGGAAGCGAAATGAGCCGTATGTTCCCGCCTATCGGCGACGCGGACAACGCATCATAGCCTGTGATCAAAGAAAACGACTTACAAAAAACTCCCGATGCTTACTGCGTCGGGAGTTTTTTTACCTCGCGGGAACGATTGCCCAGCAGCATTTGCCGCAGGTGCTTGGCAGCGATGCTCAACGGCTGATTTTTTCGCTGGAACAGGATGCTGCGCGGTGCGATCGGCTCGTCCAGCGTGAGCGGATAGACGCCGGTGAGCTCCGGCACCGCCACGAGCATTTCGCGCGGGACAAACCCAATGTCGAGGTTGCAGCGCACAGCAGGAAGAACTTGATCGATGGTTTCCACCTCCACGTCAGGACTGAGCGGCAGGTCGTGCCGCAGAAAGAGGTCGGAATAGAAATCGTGGGACGATGTTCCCTCGGTGAGACTGACGATGGGATACGGAGATCTTTTGCATAAGAGCGAGCAGCGCACGATCTCGCCCGCTATCTGCGTTTACATCGACGCAAACGGTCTGCATGAGCTCAACAACGAGCGCGGGCACGAGGCGGGAGACCTGATGCTGCGCTTCGTCGCGGAGAGCCTGATGGAGCAGTTTCCGAAGGGCTCCCTTTGCCGCGTCGGCGGAGACGAATTTGTCGTATTCCCCGCCCCGGCGGAGGGGCAGACCTGCGAGGACCGTATGCGCTCGGCCTCCGCGAGCATCACCGCGCAGGGCTACAGCATCTCTTACGGCATTGCCGCGCATGAGTCGGTGGTCGGACTGAGAGAGCTTGTCCGCGAGGCGGACGAGAAGATGCTTGAGAGCAAGCGCGCCCACTACGCCGAGCACGACCGCAGAGTACGGAAATAAAAAAGAGAAAAGGAGTAGCGGAGATATCCACTACTCCTTTTGTTGTGTGCCGGCAGCGCCGCTTTCCGACCGACCGTATGCTTATTCGGCCGCCGGCGCTTCGCTATCCTCCCACCTCCAGTTGCGCACCTCGGGCAGATCGATGCCGTTGTCACGGATGTACTGGCGGTGCTCGACGAGCTTATCCTGCATCTTCTGCACGAGGTAGGCGCCGCGGTTGCCGAGCTGCGGCAGGCGGCGGACCGTGTCGATGACGAGGTCAAAGCGGTCGATGTCGTTCAAAACGCGCATATCGAAGGGCGTGGTGATGGTGCCCTCCTCCTTGTAGCCGCGCACATGGAGGTTGCGGTTGTGGCGGCGGTAGGTCAGCTCGTGGACGAGCGTGGGGTAGCCGTGGTAGGCGAAGATGATGGGCTTATCCTTGGTGAACAGGCCGTCGTACTCCTCGTCGGTCAGGCCGTGGGGATGCTCGGTGTGCGGCTGGAGCTTCATCAGGTCCACCACATTCACCACGCGGAGCTTCAGCTCCGGCAGCTCACGGCGCAGGATGCTGACGGCGGCGAGCGTTTCGAGCGTGGGCGTATCGCCGCAGCAGGCCATGACGACATCCGGCTCCTGCCCCTGGTCGTTCGAGGCCCAGCTCCAGATGCCGATGCCCTGCGTGCAGTGCTTGACCGCCTGCTCCATCGTCAGCCACTGGGGGCGCGGGTGCTTGCTCGCCACGATGATGTTCACATAGTTGCGGCTCTTGATGCAGTGGTCAAAGCAGGAGAGCAGGCAGTTGGCATCCGGCGGCAGATACATGCGCACGACATCGGCCTTTTTGTTGGCCGCATGGTCGAGGAAGCCGGGGTCCTGATGCGTAAAGCCGTTGTGGTCCTGCTGCCAGACATTTGAGGCGAGGATGTAGTTGAGCGAGGCGATGTCCTGCCGCCACGGCAGCTCGCTGCACATCTTGAGCCACTTGGCGTGCTGGGCGAACATGGAGTCCACGATGCGGATGAACGCCTCATAGCTGTCAAAAAAGCCGTGGCGTCCCGTGAGCAGGTAGCCCTCCAAAAAGCCCTCGCAGAAGTGCTCGGAGAGCATGGAGTCCATCACGCGGCCGTCGGGGTCGAGATGGTCGTCGATGCCGGGAAGCTGCTCGTCGAGGAAGCGGCGGCCTGTGACCTCAAAGACCGCCTGTAAGCGGTTTGACGCGGTTTCGTCCGGCGCGAAAATGCGGAAGTTGCGCGCGTCCATGTTGAGCTTCATCACGTCGCGCACATAGGTGCCGAGGACATACATATCCTGCGCCTCGACCGCGCCGGGGGCTTTGACCTCCACGGCATAGTCGCGAAAATCGGGCGTGCGCAGGTCGCGCAGCAGCAGTCCGCCGTTCGTGTGGGGGTTCGCGCCCATGCGGCGCTTGCCCGCCGGCGGGAAGGCGGCGACCGGCTCGACGGGTGTGCCGTCGGCATTGAAGAGCTCCTCGGGCTTGTAGCTGCGCAGCCACTCCTCCAGCTCGGCAAGGTGGCGGTCAGTGTCCGCGCCCAGAGAGATGGGCACCTGATGGGCGCGCCAGCAGCCCTCGACGGGCAGGCCGTCGACCTCCTTCGGCCCCGTCCAGCCCTTGGGGGTACGCAGCACGAGCATCGGCCAGCGCGGGCGCTTCGCCTCGCCGCTCTTGCGCGCGGTGCGCTGGATGCGCCTAATCTCGCGGATCGCCCAGTCGAGCGCCGCAGCCATCTGCTGGTGCATTGCCATGGGCTCATCGCCCTCGACGAAGTGCGGCTCCCAGCCGCAGCCGCGGAAGAAGCTCTCGACCTCCCCGTGGCTCATGCGGGAGAAGATGGTGGGGTTGGCGATCTTGAAGCCGTTGAGGTGCAAAATCGGCAGCACCGCGCCGTCGGTGATGGGGTTCATGAACTTGTTTCCGTGCCACGAGGTCGCAAGCGGTCCTGTCTCCGCCTCGCCGTCGCCGACCACGCAGGCGGCGATCAGATCGGGATTGTCCGCCACCGCGCCGAAGGCGTGGGCGAGGGAGTAACCCAGCTCGCCGCCCTCGTGAATGGAGCCGGGGGTCTCGGGCGCAACATGGCTCGGGATGCCGCCGGGGAAAGAAAAGCGCTTGAAGAGCTTCTGCATGCCCTCCTTATCGCGGGTGATGTTGGGGTAGACCTCGGTGTAGCTGCCGTCGAGCCAGTCCTGCGCGACCATGGCGTTGCCGCCGTGGCCGGGACCGGAGAGGTAGATCATATCGAGGTCGTCGCGCTTGATGACGCGGTTCAAGTGCGTGTAGATGAAGTTCTGGCCCGGGCAGGTGCCCCAATGGCCGACGATGGTCTGCTTGAGGTCGCTCTTTTTGAGCGGGCGCTCAAGCAGGGGGTTATCGAGCAGGTAGAGCTGGCAGGCGGTCAGGTAGTTCGCGGCGCGCCAGTAGGCATCGAGCTGCCAGAGCTCCTGCCGGTTCAGCGGCGGCTTTTTGGAAAGCCGCGCGGCCTTCAGTACGGACATAAAATACTTACCTCCTTTATCATTGCGCCGCCGCGAAAGGATGATAGGTCTCCGCGGCAGCTTGCTTCCGCTTGGTTTCACAGTGACAGGATACCACAAAAGACGCCGTCTGTAAAGCAGACTCTTTCCGCATCGGGCCGCGCCGCCTATACCGCGCCGCACAAGCAGGGAAACAGAACTTTAGGCTGCCGAAGGCAAGAGCCTCCGGCAGCCTAAAGGGAGCAATCAATTTGGTTCAAATGGCGCGGTCGCACCCTCTGTGCAAAGGCGGCAGCCCCGCTCACCAGACTCCGTAGACCAGCGCCGTGCTGCGCTGCCCCTCTCTGCGCCCCGCACGTACAACATCACCATCGTCACGCCGATGACGATGGGCGGCAGGGTCAAAATGCGCACCGTAAGGTGCAGCAGCTCCGCTGCGCGCCCCTTCCCTTCTTTTTTCATGTCTCGAAGCCCATCATGATGCCGCCGCGCTCGGCATAGTAGCTGCACAGGCCCCTGAGCGGATACCGCCGCACATCGGCATTGGGAAAGCGGCGGCGGAGCTCCGTATACAGCTCCAGCGAAAACGCGGCGTTCCCGCAATGCCCGATGCGCACGCTGCCGCCCTTGTAGCCGAGCCTCTCCATCTCCTGCAATAAAAATTCCTGCGTTTTCCTCTCGCCGCGGCACTTGCCGAGCATCTCGAGCGTTCCCTCCGCACTCGCCTGTCCAACGGCGCGAATGCCAAGCACGCCCGCCGCCGTCGCCGCGAGCTTGCTGATGCGCCCGTTCTGCGCGAGATTGTGCATCGACTCCAAGGAAAAGAGCAGGTGTGTGCGCCGTTGCAACTCCTCCACAACGCGGTACACCTCGTCAAACGATGCGCCGCCGCGCTGCGCGGAGGCAACCTTTTCCAGCAGCAGCATCGTCTCCGGCCCCGCCGAGAGCGTATCCACGACGCGGATGCGGCGGGAGGGGTCGCGCTCCTCGCAGCTCTGCTTTGCCACGCACGCGGCGCTGTAGCTGCCGGAGAGGCTGCTTGTGATCGTAAAGGCGAGAACATCCCCGCTCTCGCCGAAGGCTTTTTCCCAGTCGGCAACATTCGGGCAAGCGCTGTAGGAGCGCCCCTTGGTCGCGCGGAGCGTCGAGACCATCGCGTCGACATCGAGCCGGGCGTCATCGCGAAATTCCTCCGTCTCAGTGCGAAGGGTGAGCGGAACGCTGACAAAATCAACCCCATCCAATGAAAGAAGGTCGCAGCTCGAGTCTGCGACAAGGCGAATCTGACTCATAGTTATCCTCCAAAAAAGAAAACTGCTGTTGCCGGCACCGTCTGCCGACAACGACAGTCTAACAGTTTTCCACTATTGCGTCAACCGTTTTTCAAAAACTGATTGAATTATTTTGCAAAGCCGTTGAACTTTGTGCAGAAAGCCGCTATAATGGCGTCATGGATAATAATTTACAAAGCAAAATGGCGGCGGATATCGCCCCCTTCCGCCTGCCGCGCTACGCGCAGATCCCCGACATTGGGCTGTATCTGGAGCAGGTGGTGCGTTATGTCAACGCCTATCTCGCGCCGCTCGGCGAGCCGGAGCTGTCACCCTCGATGGTGAGCAACTACGTCAAGCAGCGCTTGATCCCCGCGCCCCAAAAAAAGGTCTACACGGCCGAGCAGCTCGCACGGCTGATGTTCATTGCCGCGGTCAAGCCTGTCGTCCCCCTCGAGGGACTTCGCCTGATGTTTGGCATACAGGAGGGCAGCTATGCCCTCTGCACGGCGTATGACTACTTCTGCGACGAATTTGAGAATATGCTCTTTGCAGCCTTCGGCGTCGCTCCCGCGGCGCAGGGGCTTGGCGAGACGCGCTCGGCCGCGAAGGACCTTCTTCGCAACACCGTCTCAGCCATCGTCAACAAGATCTACCTCGACCGCTACCTGAGCGACTATCAAGATCGGCTCGCGCAGGAGCGCTCCTCCTCGGAGGCTGTTCCCCAAGAAACGGAGCGCTTGTGCGCAGAGGGAAAATTACATCTCGGCTAAAAATGTCCGCAAAGGAGAGTGCAATGAACAACGAAATCCGAAAGGAAACGCAGGTATTACCGAAGGCCGTCCGCTACGTTGGGGCGGATGACCTCACCTTGCCCCTTTTTGAAAACCAGTACCCTGTCCAGCCGATGGGCGTGAGCTACAACTCCTACCTCATTCTGGATGAGAAGGTCGCCGTCATGGACAGCGTGGACGCCCGCGCGGCGGACGAATGGCTCGCCAAGCTCGCGCACGAGCTGGATGGGCGCAGACCGGACTACCTTGTGATCTCGCACATAGAGCCGGACCACTCCGGCAGCATCCTGCGTCTCGCGGAGCGGTATCCTGAAATGCAGCTCGTCGGCAACACCAAAACCTTCGCGATGCTCCGCCAGTTCTTCGGCGCGAAAGCACCGACAGACGACCGCTTGCTGGAGGTCGGCGAGGGTGAAACGCTCCCCCTCGGCGCGCATACGCTTCATTTTATGCTCGCCCCGATGGTTCATTGGCCGGAGGTGATGGTCGCCTACGAGGAAACAGAGAAGCTCCTCTTCTCCGCCGACGCCTTCGGGCGCTTTGGTGCCCTCTCCCGCACCGCCGCCGCACCGTGGGCGCCGCAGGCACGGCGCTACTACTACAACATCGTCGGCAAGTACGGCGCGCAGGTGCAGGCGCTGCTGAAAAAGGCCGCCGCGCTGGAGATCGAAACGATCTGCCCGCTCCACGGTCCCGTGCTGACGGGCGAAGCACTCGGCGAGGCCCTGCGCCTCTACGACCTGTGGTCACGCTGGCAAAGTGAAGCACCCGAGGAGATCCTGCTCGCCCACGCCTCCATTCACGGCAACACCGCCCGCGCAGCGGAGCTGCTCAAGCAAAAGCTGGAAGCGAAAGGCGCGCGGGTCACGCTCTGCGACCTGACGACGACCGAGGTCTCCTACGCGGTGGCGAACGCCTTCTACTGCGGTAAGCTCGTACTGGCCTGCTCGACCTATGACGGCGGACTGTTCCCTCCCATGGAGGAATTTCTGAGCCACCTGCAAGCCAAGGGCTTCCGCGACCGCAGCGTCGGCCTGATGGAAAACGGCTCGTGGGCGCCTGCCGCGGCGCGGCTGATGCGCGCAAAGCTCGAGGAAATGAAGGACCTGCGCGTGTGCGGCACCGTGGTGTCGCTGCGCAGCGCGCTCGGCCCTGCAAACGAAGCGCAGATGGAAGCGCTGTCCGCGGAGCTGTGCGCGAAATAAACATATGGGAGCGGTGATCTGATGATGCACTACCTACTGATCCTGCTGATCGGCTATCTGCTCGGCTGCTCGAACATGGCGGTTTACCTCGCCGCCGCACAGAATGTCGATCTGCGCTCCGGTGGCAGCGGAAACCCCGGTGCCTCCAACGCGCTGATCCTGATGGGCTGGCGCGCGGGGCTGCTCGTAGGTGCGCATGACATTGCCAAGGCGGTCCTCGCCGTGCTGCTGTGCCGCCTGCTTTTTCCCGCCGTTCCGCTCGCGGGCGTTCTATCGGGCGCCGCCTGCGTCGCCGGGCACATGTTCCCGTTCTATATGCGCTTTCACGGGGGAAAGGGCTTTGCCGCCTATCTCGGCATGACGCTCGCCTTAAACTGGCGCTTTGCGCTCCTGCTGCTTCTTGCCGTCTCGCTCATCACGCTTGTGACCGATTACGTCGTCCTCGGGACAATGACGACCGTCATCAGCGTCCCGCTCTACAGCGCATGGAGCGGCAGCGGGACCACCGCGCTGCTCCTCCTGCCCCTTTCGGCGATCATCATTTATAAGCACAGGGATAACCTTGTGCGCATCTGTCGGGGGACAGAGATCGGGCTGCGCAGCGCCCACCGCGGAGACCACCGCAAAAGCACGCAGAGCGGACCACCGCGCCCGTAGGCGCTTTCGCGCGGTGGAGCGCAGCCGCCATACAAAAAGCATCGGAAAAAGGGAGCGAGTGCCCTTTTTCCGATGCTTTTTTCGTCTCCTCCCGCGCCGCCGTGAGCTTATCCCGCACGCCGGGTGCAGCGTCCCGCGGACGACGCGCCCGCCGTCTTACCCTGTGTACAGGAGCAGTCCGATGGAGTCCGTGCCGTCCGGCAGGAAGGGGATCCCCGCGCCCGTGCGCGAGCGCTGGAAATAAAGATCCTCGCCGGAGGGGGAAATGAGGATTGGGAAGCTCGCGTCGATCGCGTCGCCGCTGTCGGCAGAGAGCTTCAGATACAGGCAGTCGTCCTCCATGCGCCACACGCCGAGGTAGTCCTGCTTGATGTAGCCAGCGGGTGCGTAGTATAGGTCGGCTGTTCCCGCATACTCGGGGCTGGCATCGCCGCCGCGCAGCTCCAGCACCCAGCTGTCGCAGAGCCATGAGGTGTCGGCCAGTCCAAGCTCCGTGGGTGGCAGCCACCAGTCATCGCCGGACGGCTCCCAGCCCTCGGGGTAGTCAAGACCGGTCGTGTAGCTGTAGATCGCAAAGTCGTACAGCATCGGCTCCCCGGCCTCATCGGTCGGCAGGAAGAGATTGCCGTAGCCGTCCTCCTGCGGGTACCAGATCGCCGCCACGCCGTCGTTGGTCACAAGGTTGACCTCCTTGTCCGGCTCCTCGGGATCGACGAACACCAGCACGGGCTCGGCGTATTCCTCGCGGTAGAGCACTTCGTCCGCCACAGGATGCAGGCCGTTGCCCATCATCTGCCAAGTCACATGGTTTACGGCAAGGCTGGTGTTCTCGTCGCGCGGGACGATGCAGAAGAGCTTGCCGTAGCCCGCGCCGAGGACGCGCTCAGACGGGATCTCCAGCAGAAACGGCAGCTCAGAGGTCAAATCTGCGCAGTCTTCGCGCAGCCAGTCCGTCAGCTCGGTTTGGTCGCCCTTCTCGCGGAGGCCGAGATAGGCCGCCGCGCCGGTGAGCCGGCCGTCGTATTCCAGATCGCCGCGCACCCGCGCGAGCGACTCCGCTCCGTCTACCGTTTCCTCGCTGTCCGCGGCGGGCTGCCCCTGCTTCAGAGCGTCGACCGACGCCTTGACGGGCGGATCGCCCCCGTCATTCGGCTTTGCTTTGTTGGCTTTGCCGCAGCCGGCAAGGCCGAGCAGCAGGATGTGGCACAGGATCGACGCGCAAATGCGGCGCTTCAGTGTTTGCTTCACAGTAATTCCTCCTCAGAACGATCCGCTGCGGCCGTGGCCGCCGCCCCCGCTGCAGCTCGAGGTGCTTCCTCCTCCGCCGCCGTCGGAGCTGTCGCTCTTGATCTTCGTTCGCGTTTCGGTCGTGTACATAAAGCAGTCGCTGCTTTCCGTCAGCGCCAGCCCCTCGCCGGTGACGTATTCATCCGCCGCCGCGCCGCGCCGGACGGTCTTCATGTTCATTTTAAGCACCTTGCAAACGCCGCTCGCGATCAGGCAGGAGACGATCACGACGATTGCGATCACCGCCCACGGACTTTCCCGCACGGGCTTGCCCGCCTCGGCAAGGCTCAGATACTCGTCGCAGGCGGTCAGGTACTCGGCAGCACCGATGTACCAGTTGCCGTCGCTGAACTGGCCTAAAAAGCGTCCCTCCAGCTGCTCCGCGCCATACTCATTGATGGCGTAGGCGGCATTTTCGCCATAGATGAACATGGCATATTTGCGGTTCTGCATACTCAGCAGGACGATCACGCCGTCGCGCCCCTCCCCCATGCCGAGCTGCTTATCGTGGTAGAACCGATAGGTCCCCTCGTAGACGTCGCCTCCTTGGCTATACACCTTATAATCGTCCACGAAAGCGACATAAACGCCGCAGCTGTGGCGCGTGGAGATCTCCTCTGCGCGTGCCTCCAGCTTCGTCCTGCTATCGGATGAGAGGCAGCCGGCGAGGTCGAATATGTACCGCATGGACGATGTGTCCGGCTCCGGGAGCTCTGTGATCTCGGACGGCGAGGTCTCCGTCTCGTCCGGCGCGTCCGCACCGCCTGTGACATCCGGCGAGGCGTTTTCGCGGATATAGTTCTCCACACTCTCCGCCATCGCGTCCACCGCCTGCGAGAGCGCTGTGGCGCTCATGTTCATGTCCTCGCCGTTCCACGCGCGCTGGACCATGTAGGGCGACACCGCGTCTCGTACAACGTCGGACAGCTCCTGTGCGCTGCCCCGCGCCTCATCGAGGAAGGCATACACGCACCAATCCGTCTCCGAGAGCGTGTAGGCGCCATTCTCCGTGCCGCGCAGCAGCAGCGTCAGCGAGACGCCTTCCTTCCACTCACCGCAGCCATAACCGGAATTCTCATAGACGTATGCCGCAATATCCGCGACGCTCGTGTCGGCATTCACATCCTCGTCGGTGAAGACATCCACCCGCAGATCGACGCCAAGCTCCTGCGTGAGCCGAGGTAGCGTCTGCTCCGCCGCGTAGCTCAGCTCCACGGAGCCGAGCTGCTCCGTCTCATCGTAGAACACGCCATACTCGATCGCCGCCAGGGCGGGAACGCACAATGCAGGCAAGAGCAGCAGCGAGAGCAGCAAGGCTGTACTTTTTCTCTTCATGTCCGCCCTCCTATCGCAGCAGTGTCATGGCCAAAAACGAGCCGATGGCGGACAGCGGCACGGCAATGGCGAAGAACATCGCCCAATACCGCCCCTTATCCACAGGCAGGTCGCCCACGAGCTTTCCGGTCTGTCCGTTCATGGCAAAAAGGAAGTCCTTGCCGCGCCACTTCGTATTGAGCATCCACACGGGCATGAGCGCGTAGTGAACCTTGCCGCGCTTGATCGTTGTATTGCTCTCCCGCGCCGAGCAGGTCTCATAACCCGACACAGTCTTTTCCAGCGCGCTTCTCAGCGTACCTGCACAGCGCGAATCGGCGCGCTGGCGGCTGTCCTCCGCCGTCACATCGAACTTGTCGGCAAGGAAGCCCGGAAGATAGGCTGTCGAGAAGGGCTTCAGCTCGCTGTAATCATACGGCTCGATGGAGTCCATGTGCTCATCCGGCATCTTTTCCGATCCGTCCACCGGGATCTTTTCAAAGGCCAGACTTCCGGCGCGGTAGGCATCGTAGTGATCCGTCTCCGTGATCCGGTAGTCGCCGCTTTTGTATGTGCGCGAGCGGGTGGCGTCGAAGTGCGCGTCGCCCTCCGCCTCGCCGCTGAACATCCAAAACGGAACATAGACGCCGCTGATCTCCTGCAGATGATTTTCGCTGGAAAAGCTCTTCGGCAGGAATACCTTACCCTTATAATGCTGCTTGAGCCTTTGGATCGCGTCCTCGCGGCTGAGCTTGAAGGGAATCACGAAGTCCGGCTTCAGCGTACCCGCAAACCGCCCCGGTACGACCGTGGGGTTGCCGCAGTAGGGGCAGGAAGTCGCGGCAGTGGTCGCGTCACAGATGAGCTGCGCGCCGCAGCTCGGGCAGTTATAGGCCTTCATGCCCTCGCCCTCCGCACCCCAGTCGGTGCTGAGGTCTGACATATCCCACTCGCTCCCCTCGGCGGTTTTCTTTTCCGCGGCGGCCTTTTCCTCGGCGGACTGCTGCGCTGCCGCAGCCTTGCCCTCCTTCTCCGCGTAGAGCGCCTCGATCTGCGCCACATCGTAGCTCGCGCCGCAGTAGTCGCACTCCAGCTTGCCGGACGCGCCGACAAAGTGCAGCGGGCCGGTACAAGTCGGACATTTGTAGTTGGTCACCTGTGCTGGCATAGCGTGCTTCTCCTCCCTATTCCGCCCCTCGCTTACTGCGGACGGGGCGTGCCGCAGTACTCACAGAATTTTCCGCTGTTCTGTTCGCCGCAGGCGGGGCAGGCCCACGGACCGGCCGCCGCTGCCGCCGAAGCGGGCGCGGGCTCCTCCTGCGCGGTGGGCTGCGCCGCAGCGCCGCCGCGGGCAGTCTCCATCACCTGCTGCAGCGCCGCGCGGATCTCGTCGCCCATTTCGCGGTACTTGCGGTATTCCATGCTGTTCTCCGGGTCGAAGTTGACGGGTGCGACATTCATCGTCTGCCCCATCATCGGGCGGCCCATGGGCTGCGGACGCCCCGCCATGGGACGCTGCATCTGGCCCGGCATGGGACGCTGCATCTGGCCCGGCATGGGACGCTGCCCCACGCCCTGCATCTGCCCCACCATCGGGCGCTGCATGGTGCTTTGCGGCTCAATGTACACAGAGCTGTCGTTGAGGCGGAAACGCATCTCGTCAAAATAGGGGTGATTGACGGAAATGATGATGTCAAAGTCGTAGGAATACTCATAGCGGGGCGGGACGTAGCTGACCTCCTTGCCGTCCGCGTTCTCGCGCAGCTGCTCGGTGCGGCTCTCGTCGATGTCCACGCGGCAGCCGGTCAGCGCCGTGTAGTCCAGAATATCCGGGTTGGCGTCCGCCAGGTCGCGGGCGCGGGTGACGGTGAACCAGCGGTGCTCCTCGTCCAGCAGAAGCTTCCAGTCCTCACCGTAGGAGCGGGTGGTGCGGAACTGCGCCGCCCGTTCCCGGTTCTTCTCACGGTAGGCAAGCTGCTCCTTGATCTCGCTTACGGTGGAGCTGCGGCGGTCGCTGAACCAAGGCGAGAGCTTTTTCGCGCAGTCCTTGCAGAGATTGCCGTCCTCGAGCTTGCGATTGCCGAGCAGGCCGATCTTCTCGCCGCAGATATCGCAGTATTTTTTATCAAACAGTCCCATGCTCTTATTCTCCGTTTTCTTAATTTTCAGGGAGATCCCTGTCAGTCGGCGTTTTCGCCGTCGTGCTGATGCAGGATGTAGTCCGGGTTTTCCATATTGCCGCCGTCCATGATCCGGTCGGTCACAAAGTGCCTATGTAGCCCCGAGAGTATGATGCCGACCGCGATGCCGGCGATAAACAACCAGAGCAATTTTCGCTTCATTCTATCTCAGCCTCCGAAGGGCTTGCCGCAGTTGGAGCAGAATTTGCCGCTGTTTTTCGTGCCGCAGTCGCACGTCCACTCCGCGGCGGGCGCGGGCTTGCCGCACTCGGAGCAGAATTTACCCGTGTTCTTCGCGCCGCATTCGCAGGTCCATTCATTCGCCGGAGCGGGGGCGGGCTTGCCGCAGTTCGCGCAGAACTTGCCCGTGTTGCCCGTCTGTCCGCAGGAGCAGGTCCAGCCTGCCGCCGCGGGGGCCGCCTGCGCCTGCGCTGCCTGCTGCTGCGCGCCCTGCTGATAGAGGGTGCCCATCTGCGCGCCTGCCATGCCGCCGGCCATGCCCATGCCCATGAACGCGCCGACCGCGCCGTTCGGGTTGCCCGCCGCCGTCTTCATCGCGTCGCCGGTCGCGCCCGCGAGATGCGCCGCCGCGCGGGTTGGATCCATGAACGCCGCGTTGCGCTGCATCTCCTTGATCATCTTCTCGTCTTCCTCGTTCGCCGTGACGGACGAAACGCCGAAGGAGACGACCTCGATGCCGCGCAGGTCGCGCCACTTGGCGCTCAGCGCCTCGTTGAGCGCGTCCGCCAGCTCGACCGTGTGGCCGGGCAGCGCGGAGTAGCGGATGCCCATTTCGCTGATCTTCGCGAACGCGGGCTGGAGCGCGGTCAAAAGCTCGGTCTTGAGCTGGCTGTCGAGATTCGAGCGGTCATAGTCCTCGCTCACGTTGCCGCAGACGTTCGTGTAGAACAGGAGCGGGTTGGCGATATGATAGCTGTACTCGCCGAAGCAGCGGATGCCCACGTCGATGTCGATCGCCGCGCGCTGATCCACGACGCGGAACGGAACGGGAGACGCCGTGCCGTACTTGTTGCCGATGAGCTCCTTCGTGTTGAAGTAGTAGACGCGCTGGTCCTTCGGCGCTTCGCCGCCGAAGGTGAAACGCTTGCCGATGTTGGAGAACACCTTGCCGATACTGTCGCCCAGCTTGCCGGAGAAGATGCTCGGCTCGGTGGAGGAATCGTAGAGGAATTCGCCCGGCTCGGCGCAGACCTCCACGACCTTGCCCTGCTCGACGATGAGCATACACTGACCGTCCGCCACGGCGATCATCGAGCCGTTGGTGATGATGTTCTCGTCACCCTTGTAGTTGCTCGAACGGCCCGTGACCTTCTTGTGGCCCTTGGTCGCCAGAATGTTTGCGGGCATCGCTTCACAGTAGAAGTATTCCTTCCACTGGTCGGCCATCACGCCGCCTGCCGCGCCCGCGATCGCTTTGATGAGTCCCATAGTTCTTTTCTCCTTTTTTCAAATATTTCTATATTTTCAGGTCAATATCGGTACGCCTTATTTTAGGCGGCTTCCACATTCCGGACAGTACACAGAAGGTCTTCCGTCCGTGGGCTGCCAGCCGCACTTCCCGCAGGCCGCAGGGCGCACTCCGCCGCATTCGGTGCAGAAATTCCCCTCGTTTTCCGTTTTGCAGTCGGGGCAGACCCACACCCTCGCGGATTGCTCCGGCTGCTCGGACCTCTCCGTGTAGATCACATCCTTTCCGCTGCATTCCGTGCCGTCCTTCGTCAGCCAGATCATCCCCGTGTTGCCGGTAAGATAGCCGTAAAAGGCGTTTTCGCTCGTGCTGAAGCGCAAATTGCAAAACGTCCCGGAGATCGTAACCTTCTTCTTTCCGCGCAAGAGCTCCACATGGCCGGTGGAATACACCCACATCTTAGCCTCAAACTCCGGTTCGCCGTTGACCGACAGGCTCATATCGGACTCGCTCTCAGCCCCTCCGCCGCGCTCGACCTTCATGACGATGGTGCCGTCGCGGCTCTGCCATGTCCCTGCATAGGGAGTCTGATCCTCCGGCGTGTACATCATGTCCGGGCCGTCCAGCATGTGCTCCGGCGGCGGCTCCTTCGGGCCTCCGCAGCCCGTCATTCCCGTAAAAATCATGAGCAGCAGCACACCTCCTATCCAAAATCGCCGCTTCATACGCACCTCCCTCGCTTTAGGTGTTTTCTACCGGGTGGTCATAGAAGGATCGACCGCAGCTTTACGCCCACGGGTCCTGCGAGGCCGGTATCCGGATACCGCTGAGCGGGCTGGAATACTCCCAAAGGAACCACTCGCCCGTCGACGGCTTCTGCCGCAGCTTCACCGGGCGCGGCGCGTCCGCGCCCGCCGTCTGCAAAAACACGCGCAGATAGCCCTCCTCCACATCCTGCGGCCGTTGGTCGGGCAGGACGGTGAGCGTGTAGGAGGCCGTGGGCCTGTAGCCGTTCTGCGGCGTCGCACCGTCGAAGTACGCAAGCGGCAGATATTCCTTGCCGCGCAGACGGTCGCGCAGGAACTGGCTGTCGTAGGGCGTCATGGGACGGGGACCACGCAGCAGATCCATCGCGGCCACGCCGTCGTTTGGACTTTTGGTGTACAGGTTCAAGGCGCACAGGAACCCGGCGCAGACCTCCTCCGGCGTGCTGCGGGGGAGCGCCTGAAATTCCGCGAGCGTCGCGGGCAGAGTGTTGAGCTTGACTTGCATTGTGCTTTCCTCCTTATAATTTTTATGCTTCGACCACCAAGCGTCCCTCGACCTCGCGGCTGAGGTGCTGGTTCACCGTCAGGTATTCCTCCACCACGTCCCGGGCGGAGGTGGACAGCACCCGGATCTTGCCGTTTTGCTCCGCCTCCTCGAGCGTAATATTCAAAAACGGCTTGAGGTTATTGTAATGGTACTTCTGCATCGCCACGGAATAGAGCCGATCGGCGTGCAGCACCTCGCCGTCCAGCGTCAGCTCGCGAAACACCTGCCCGCTCCTCGACCAGACGATGCGCATTCCGTGGGAAAACTGGTAGAACTCCGTGTGCTCCCCCTGGAATGCCTCGTCCCGCAGAATATGGCGGATCATCCGCTCGAGCTGGGTGCCGGTGACCTTGAGCATATACACCGCGTCGTCATAGGGCAGGCACTCCACAAGGTCGGCGTAGTGGACCACCGGGCCGAGGGCGTAGCTGCGGATGGCCCCGGACCCCATGAGCATCAGGTCGATGCCGAAGCTGTCCCGCAGAATGTCGGCGATGAGGTCCCCCAGTGACGTTTCCTGATTGCGCTTGGGATGGGTCAGCTCACAGGAAAGACGGGTGATGATGCGGTCGTACTTCTCCGAGGTCACGCTCTTGTAGTGCTGGATAAAGCGCTCCAGCTCCTCGTCGCGCGGGCAGTGCATATCGTCGATGGGAACCATCCGCCAGGTAAAGGTGTCGATGGCGTTGAGGTCGGTGTCCACCATGATGTCGAAGCGGCCGATCTCGTCGGTGCCTGTGCCCGCCTGCACGATGTAAATATCGTTGACCTTGGCGGGCTCCTCTAATTTTGTGTGGCTGTGTCCGCCGATGATGACGTCCACGCCCCAGTCGGGGTCAAGCAGCGCGGCGAGCTTCTTGTCCTCCTCAAAGCCGATGTGGGTGAGCAGCACGGTGAAGTCGATGTCGATGGCGTTGTAGGCGTTGCAGATGTTGCCCACCTCGCGCGCCGCCTCGCCGATGTCTACGAAGGAGCCGATCAGCTCGTCGTTCTTCGTCGCCGCCAGCACCTCCTCCGTGATGATGCCGATGAAGAGGATCTTCATGCCGTCGATGTGCGCGATCCAGAACGGCCGAAACATCCGCCTGCCGTTGGACTTGATGTGCAGGTTGGCATTGATGATGGGAAAGTCCGCGCACTTTTCAAGGAACAGCAGATGCGCGAGGCCGTAGTCGACCTCGTGGTTGCCGATGGTCGCCACATCGGGACCCATTAGGTTCATGATGCCGATGGTAGATGTGCCCTTATACTCCGAGTCGATGACGCTGCCGCGAAACATATCGCCCGCGATGGCGTAGATCACATTTTTCTCCTCACGCCGAACCTTGTTGACATAGCCCGAGAGCAGCGACACGCCGCCCACCAGCCTCTCGTCGATCTGCTCGGCGAGGAAGTCGCCATGCATATCGTTGGAGTGCAGGATCGTCAGCTTTTTCAAGTTCTTCATATACTCCCCCCTATTCCGCCGCATACCGTTTCCCTCTTTTCAAAAAGCTCCCTTGTTTTTTCTTCTCGGGCGGCGTCTTGCAAACACAAGTTCTGTTTTGGAGGTCTCCTTATGAAAAAGCGTCTTCTCTCTCTTCTGCTGCTCTGCACCCTTGTTTTTGCTCTCTCCGGCTGCGGGGAAAAAAGCTGCTGAATAAAAAGGAGCCTGTCTCCCTGTCCTTCTGGCACGTTTACGGCGAGCAGGCAGGCTCGCCGATGGACCTGCTGGTGCAGGAGTTCAACCGCACCGTGGGGCAGGAGCGTGGCGTACAGGTGCAGGTCACCGGCATGAGCAGCGCGTCCCAGATCGGCGGCTATCTGAAGGAGGCGCAGAGCGGCGGCAAGGACGTGCAGGAGATGCCCGACCTCTTTACCTGCCACATCATCGACGCGCTGGAGCTTGGCGAGGATAATCTTGTGCCTTGGAACGAGCAGTTCACCCCCGACGAGCTCTCCGACTTCATCCCCGGCTTTCTCTCCGACGGCACGGCGGAGGACGGCAGGCTGCTGATCTTCCCCGTTTCCAAGTCCACGCAGCTTCTGATGTGCAACGGCAGCGGCTTCGCCCGCTTTTCCGCCGCCACCGGCGTCGACTATGAGGACCTCGCCACATGGGAGGGCTTCTACGATGCCGCGGGCAGGTTCTCCGACTGGTCGGACAAGCCCTTCTGTGCGCTCGACTATCCCATTCGCGCCGTGGAGCTCAACGCTCTCGAGCGCGGCAGCGGGGATTTCTACACAGAAAATGGCTGGTACGATACCGGCAACGCGGTATTCAAGGAGAGCTGGATGCAGTTTGCCCGCTCCTTAGCGCAGGGGCATGTGGTGGTCTCCGACCTCTATTCCAATACGCAGGTGATGACCGGCGACGTGCTCTCCGGACTCAGCTCCTCCGCGGCGATCCTCTACTATAACGACACCGTCACCTATCGGGACGGCACGCAGGAGCCGATGGATCTGCGCGTGCTGCCCATGCCGAAAACGGCGGGGGCTGACGCCCTAATGACGCAGGCCGGCGTGGGTCTTTGCGCCTATAGGACCACCGAACAGAAGGCGGAGGCTGCGGCGCTCTTCGTCCGCTGGCTGACGGAGGCTGAACGCAACCTTGACTTCGTGGCGCAGACCGGCTATATGCCGGTGCGGAACGGTGCCTTTGACGCTATTGAAAGCTACGGCAGCTTCCCGGAGCCTGCGGAGAGCTATCAGAGCCTCTATGCCGCGCTCAAGACCATGCGCGAGGACTATGTTCCCGTGTCCGAGCCGCGCTTCGAGGGCTACTACGGCAAGGTCAGCGTCCTCTATGACGGCCTACGGCAGCTCCAGCAGGAGCTGCCCGCGCGCGCCGCAGCCGGCGAGGACATCGACGCGCTGGCGGAGGAAACTTGGGCATTGTTCTGCTCCATTCGCTGAAAAAATCGACTACATCGGAAGGGGGGTGAATGTCCATGCCCAGCTTTTTGCTCGCAAAACTGAAACAGGCACAGCCCTCCATGCGTCGGCGGCTGTTTCTATACATGGGCGCATTGGCGGCTCTGCTGTTGGCAGTGCTGCTTGTCGCCCTGCTTCTGCTGGGGCAGCTCAAAAGCCCACGGGCTGAAACGGAGAAGGCTCTGACCTTCCAGATGGCGGCCTTTCGCTCGGATATGTCCTCCCTGTGGCGGAATGTCTCTGTCATGGGCATCCATCTCTCGGAGGATATAACAGCCCTCATTGAGGAGCAGACCTCGGACTTTTCCTCCCTCAACGGAGATGTAGACGCCGTGGGTGCCTTGCAGGAGGCCATGCTGGAGCCGCTGTGCCAGTATGTGCGGCAGACGGATTGCTCCGGCGCGTTTATCCTGCTGGCCGCCTCGCTCAGCTCCGATCCCGCTGTGGATTCCCATGCCGGACTGTATGTGCAGCGCGGCAACGCCGAGCACACCACCGGTGACCTGCTGCTCTACCGCGGCATGGCGGACATCGGGCGGCGGCATAAGGTAATGCCTCACCGGAAGTGGGCGCAGGAATTTGACCTGTCGAGCTTCCCCGGCTTCGCGGAGCATCTGGAAAAAGCCTCCGCGCCCATAGAGCGTAGCTGCCGCACCACAGAGTTCATCACCCTGCCCGGTACCACAGAGCAGGCGATATTGCTGAGCGTCCCCATGGTCGGCGCGGACGGCAGAGTGTATGGTTTGTGCGGTTTTTCCGTCAACCAGACCTACTTCTCGGCGCACCATGCGCAGCCCTCCGCTGTCAGCAGCCTTGCCTGCGTCCTGTCGGATGCCGCGGAGGGGCTGGATATCCGAAAGGGTCTGCTGACCTATCCCGCGGGCGGCTTCTGCTTCGTACCCGACGAGCTGCTCGCAGAAAAGAGCCTGCGCGGCGGACTGAGTGCTTTCGTAGGGACGGAGCTTTCCTTTGTCGGCATTTCGGAGCCGTTCACGGTGGCTGCCGGGGATGAGGCACCTCACGATCTGACGGTGCTGATCCCCAAGAGCGACTATGACCGCGCCCTGTTCAAAAGCAGGCTGGAGGCCGCCGGCCGTGCTGATGCTGCTGTTGTTTTTCGCCGTGAGCTGCTGCCTGTTTTACACCCGCCGCTATCTGCGGCCCATCCTGCGGGACATTGAGCGGCTCAAGGACGAGAGCGGCGGCACGTCCATGTTTGCGCAGCCGTAAAATTGTTAGACGCAAATGAGAAAAGCGCCCGTCTCGGGCGCTTTTCTCATGCTTTTTCAGATACCGAGCAGCTGGCGCTTCTTCGCCGCAAACTCCTCCTCGGTGATGACGCCGGTGTCGAGCAGCGACTTATACTGCTTGAGCTCCTCAACGGCGTTCGGCGCTCCGCCGGTCTACGCGGGGCTGCGCCATGTGGCGGGCACCCAGTGGGGCAACAAGAAATACATGAACATGAAGCACTTGGAGGCGGCTCTGGACGACGCCTCTATTGCCGG
>ENA-UEOI01000352-UEOI01000352.1-human-gut-metagenome-genome-assembly--contig:-NODE-352-length-52153-cov-5.163530_pt1 | contig 52153 bp, 37 predicted proteins | sample MGYA00242883_ERZ507882 | MGnify/ENA primary metagenome ERZ507882 (study PRJEB26167, sample SAMN06115502) | human gut metagenome | host: Homo sapiens | place: China:Chongqing | collected 2015-07-29...
AGCCTAATGGAAGGTTTGAATGTAAATTTGAGATCAACTATCCTATGGTGAGTTCGGTTGTGTTCAATAATGATTGGTTGCCCTTTTATATAGAGCCGGGACAGACCGTAACCATGTATGTGGATTGGGAAGCGATAATGGCCCGTAGTCGTGCCCGTGATCATTATTATCCTCTTCATAATGTCCATTACATGGGATCTACCGCATATATAGGAAAGGCATTGAAATATGTGGATGATTTATTCGTATTTCGTTATGAAGATTTCTCGAAAATGCAGAAAGAACTGACTCCCGCGCAATTTGCCGAACGTTGCGAACCCATGTTTCATCGTTGGTCAGAGCAGGCTGATTCGCTTGTAGCTGCCAATCGGTATGTGGGAAAGGCGGCGCGTTTGGTGAGAAATGCGGCAAAGATTTCTCAAGGCTATAAGATGTTGGACTTTGTAATGGATAGGAATTATCTGGCGCGAGAGAATAAGGATAACGAGGTTCTGAAGGTTAAGGAAGATTCAACTTATTACCACTTCTTACGTCAGATGCCGCTTAACGATAGTCTTATCGTAGCGGACAGGCATTTCAGCACGTTTATTAATCGTCTTGAGTATATGGATTTTGCAAGGGCCATGGGTGACACCACTGTTACGAAAATAGATGTGGTGACATACACATATCCTGAAAAATCTATTCTTACCTATCTGAAAAAGCATGGAGCCGAGTTTACTCCCGAACAGGAAGAGCTACGGAAACAACATGAAGAAAAGGCGGGAACAACATTGGAAAGGCCTATTGACGAGCTGATTGCTGAAACAAAAATCTGGAAAGAGCTTATGGAAAAGTATAAGGATTTATTCGAAGCATACAAAGCGGAACATGAAGTAGCGAATGATACTGAAGCGGAAGATAAAAAGCCTGATAATGAATTGTATGCCAACGGTTTCTTTGAAGATCAAAGAATGAAAGTCGGGCAGTTGGATACAATAGTGGGATATAGGCCATTTGTTTCTCAGGTAATTCCTTTGCGTAGCCTGCCTTATAATTTGAAATCCCTTGATGAAAAGTATGCCCGCTATCTGCTGGATAAAGAAAAGGAGCTTATCATTCATCCATTTTTATTTGCCGAGGCGGAACGTTTGTATGCCAAGGCGTTTCCGCAACAAAATGATAGCACGTATGTTTTGCCTGAAGGACCTGCTACTGAAATTTTCCGTAATATCATTAAAGCCCATACAGGTAAAGCTTTGTTTATCGATTTCTGGGCAACGTTTTGCGGTCCCTGTCGTGGAGGCATTGAACATACCGCCGGTTTGCGCCAACAGTATAAAGATCACCCGGGTTTTCAGTTTATATACATAACCAGTGATCGTGAAAGTCCCGAAAAGACTTATAATGAATATATAGAGAAGAATCTGAAGGGTGAGGCTTGCTATCGTATCCCCCAGGCAGATTACAACTATCTCCGACAGTTATTTCACTTTAATGGTATTCCTCATTATGAATGGATAGAAAAAGATGGTACCGTATTGCGAAATTCTCCGGGAACTTATAATCTGGAGGAATTTTTGAAGAAGCGTTTCGGGAATAAAGATTGATATTTTCCATTATTAAGTATTATTTTAGCTCTTGTTTATTGACCGGAAGTTTTTTCTTACGTATCATATAATAAACGAAGATATTATTATGATGGACCAGAAAAAAATACAAGAGCTTATAAGTAGGAGCCAGCAGGAGGATGCAGTAGCATTCTCTCTGCTGGTTTCTACGTTTCAGCCACTTGTATTCCGGCTTGCTTTCCGATTGCTGTGCGACGAAGATGAAGCTAAAGATATGGTACAGGAAACCTTTGTAAAGGTGTGGCTGGCGCTGGGTAAATATAATGGTGAGTGCCGCTTCTCTACCTGGCTTTATAAAATCACTTGTAATACCTGTTATGACCGTCTGCGCTCCCTGCACCATTCACCACTCGATAATGAAGCAGATTATTCCGTTTCCGCGAATATCTCGTCAGATGATAATGTAGAATTGGCAGTGGTGAACAAGCAACTGCGTGAACTAATCCTGAGATATACCGATGAGCTGTCTCCCCGGCAAAGGTTGATTTTTACATTACGGGATATTGAGGAACTGGATGTGCCGGAGGTGCAAATTATCACCGGACTTTCTGCCGGAATCATTAAAACCACCCTTTACCTGGCCCGGAAGAATATACGAAACAAAATGAATCAAATAGATGCTGGCTTATGAAACAAGATGATAAACTTTACAATGAATGGCTTGATGAGGTGAGAAATGTACAGCCTATATTGAGCAATCCGGATGAACTGACTACCGCCATTTTGCAGCAAGTGAGCAGGATCGTTCCCCAAAAGAAGAAAAGGAAAAGCCTGCTGATTGGCAGTTGGGTATCCGGGATAGCCGCAGGACTTTTGTTGTGCTTGTTGGTGAGTGAGACTCTTCTTAGTCCGGTTCCCGATGGTGTCAGAGTAGAAGAGGAATATCGTTTCCAGGAAAACAGTGCTTATTCCCTACCGGAAGGCTGGGAGAGGATGAGGCTTTCTGAAAAGAGCGATTACCTGTCCGGACAGTATGTGCAGTATAAGAAACTCAGGCAAAAGAGAGTAATGGAGCTTACAAAGAAAACTTATTAAATTATATCATTATGAGAACGTATAAATGGATGGCAGCCATTGTTTTGCTGCTCGGTATGACTTCTTGCGGTACCTATTACCGAATGGTTTCTCAGGTAAATAGTGATGGTAGCATGCACAGAGAGGTATATACTTATGGCGACTCTGCTTTCCTTGCAGGAGACAGGAATCATAATCCGTTTTTATTCCGAATAGATTCGGAGTGGGAAGTGAGCAATTTGGACTCTGTTGTTAAATTCAACTGCTGGGGAGATGAAGACAAACTGAATGTGAAAGTTTACCGGACTTATCCAGTGGTAGGTTCCGAGAGCTTCAGTACTTTGGATGGAAAGGAATACAGTCTTCCTTTGGTAGTCCCGGTTGAAAAACTCCGGAAAAGCTTCCGCTGGTTCTATACATATTATCAGTATACGGCTACCTACGGTGAATTACCCGATAAAGGTCCGGTACCTCTCGAAAAGTATATGAGTAAAGAGGAGCAGCGGATATGGTTCCGGGGAGATCAGGAGGCTTTGATCGGATTAAATGGCATTGAACAGAATAATAGGTTGGATGACATTGAAGCCAAATTCTGGAAATGGTATAACCGTAGTCAGTATGAACTGAGTTGTGAAGTAATTCTTCATTTCATTACGATAAAAGGAGATACAGCCTTTGTACATCAGTTGGCAGATCTGAAGGAACCGGTTTATGGGAAGTACTTTTCCGGAAAAGATACCGGTGATGACGGATCGCCCGAAGAGGTATGCAATTATCTGGATGAATTGAGTCAAACGAAATATTTCTCAAGTTTATATGCGGACAATAAAAAGCCAATGGATGATTTGTTTGAGGAAAAAGGGCGGATTGCAGAATTGTTTGGTTATGCTGTGCAGTTTGAGCTATCCATGCCGGGCAGGGTGGTTTCTACCAATGCAGCCATGCAAAAAGATGGGTCACTCATTTGGAAAGTAGATGCTTTTCGTCTTTTGGACAGTGATTATATGCTTGTTGCCGAATCCCGTGTAGTTAATTATTGGGCTTTTGGCATTACATTATTACTGATATTGCTTATTGGTGGATACTGTTGGAGACTATATAGAAAGCTTTCATAACTCTGTAGAATTCATATATATCATATTAATGCCGGGAGTGCTACTCACCACTTGATAGTAGCATTTCCCGTTCTTTCTTTGTCAGGCTTTTGACAACAATGTCATAAGACTTGCTTACGAGTTCTTTAATTTTCTCGTCAGGTACATCCTGATTAAAGTAAACACTGATCCAGTATTTTTTATTCATGTGCCATCCGGGCTTTATTCCTATATACGTGGTTTGTAACTCTCCTGATTCTTCCGGATTGCATTTGATACAGCAAAAGTCAAAGACTTCGATATTTACAAAGCAGAACCATTTATCCGCTACATAAAAACATAGAACATCACGACTGTATTTATCGGGGACATTGGGAAACGGCATTTTCTCACGAACACCTTTTAATGACAGGCAATATTCTCTAAATTCTTCGATATTCATTTTGATGGTTTTTAAAACGGTATACAGAGGCAAATATAGCACTTTTAAAGCGAATTCTGGCTGAATACTTAATTATCTGTTGCAGTCATGCTTTTTCATTATCTGTATCTATTGGTGAGTTATCTTAGTTAGGAATCTGAGATATATCTAATTTTTAAAATCATATATTTAATTTTGAAAGTCTGCGGACAGGCTAAGCTCTACATTTGTATTCTATAGGATAATTTCAAATAATAATGATATGAAGAAGAGAGTATTCAGCCTATTTGCGTTGGCTATTGGATTGCAAACGGTTGCTTTATCCCAAAAGAATGAGTGGAGAGATCCGGAGGTAAATGCTGTGAATCGTGCTCCGATGCACGCTAATTATTTTGCTTATGAATCATACGATGCTGCCCGTACAGGTGTTAAGGAAGAATCTGATAATTTTCTGTCTCTGAATGGGATGTGGAAATTTAATTGGGTAAGGAATGCTGACCAGCATCCGGATGATTTTTATCAGTTGGGTTATAATGATAGTGCGTGGGATGAACTGAAAGTACCTGCCGTATGGGAGTTAAATGGTTATGGTGATCCTATTTATGTCAATGTAGGGTACCCATGGAAGAACCAATTCAGAACTGATCCTCCGAAAATACCTGTAGCCAACAATCATGTAGGATCCTATCGAAAAGAGATTGTCATACCGGCGGAATGGAAGAATAAGCAAATCTTTGTGCATTTTGGTTCTGTCACTTCTAATATCTATTTGTGGGTAAATGGTAAGTATGTTGGGTATAGTGAAGACAGCAAACTGGAAGCGGAGTTTGATTTGTCGGGTTATCTCAAACCGGGAAAAAATCTGATTGCCTTTCAGGTGTTCCGTTGGTGTGATGGGTCATATCTTGAAGATCAGGATTTCTTCCGCTTTTCGGGTGTGGGACGTGATTGCTATTTATATGCTCGCAACAAGACTTGTATACAGGACATAAGGGTTACTCCCGATTTGGATCAGCAATATACCAACGGATCACTGGACATTGCTCTCCAGGTGAAAGGACGGGGTACCGTAGAGTTGGAACTGTCGGATGCGAAAGGCAATGTGGTTGCAAACACCCGGTTGAATGGTTCGGGCAGTCTTTCTACTGTTATGGAGGTTAAGAATCCTCTTAAATGGAGTGCGGAAATGCCCAATCTTTATTGCCTGACCGCTACTTTAAAGAATGGCAATGATATTTTAGAAGTTATTCCGGTAAAAGTGGGTTTTCGTAAAGTGGAGATTAAGGATGCTCAGCTGCTTGTGAACGGACAGCCTGTACTTATTAAAGGTGCCAACCGCCATGAAATGGATCCCGATTATGGATATGTTGTTTCACGGGAGCGTATGTTGCAGGACATTCGGATTATGAAACAATTCAATATTAATGCTGTGCGTACGTGTCATTATCCTGACGATAATCTTTGGTATGAATTGTGCGATGAGTATGGTTTGTATGTCGTAGCTGAGGCTAATGTAGAGGCGCACGGAATGTTATATACTAATAATCAGCTTTCTAAACATGCTTCTTTTGCCAAAGCACACCTGGAACGTAACCAGCGTAATGTGCAGCGCAGTTACAATCATCCTTCGGTTATTATTTGGTCATTGGGCAACGAAACCGGTCCCGGCCCTAACTTTGAGGCTTGCTACCGTTGGATAAAAGCGGAAGATGCGACACGCCCCGTACAGTATGAACAGGCCGGCCATGATTATTATACCGATATTTTCTGCCCAATGTATTTGTGGTACAGCGCGTGTGAGGACTATGCCAAGAGTAATGCCACTAAACCGCTTATACAGTGCGAATATGCCCATGCTATGGGCAATTCTATGGGTGGATTCAAAGAATATTGGGATCTGATACGTAAATATCCGAAATTCCAGGGTGGGTTCATTTGGGACTTTGTTGACCAGTCTGTGCGTTGGAAAAATAAAGACGGTATTGAAATATATGCGTATGGCGGAGATTTTAATAAGTACGATGGTTCTGACAATAATTTCTGTGATAATGGTCTGATAAGCCCTGACAGGGTACCGAATCCGCACATGTACGAAGTGGGTTACTTTTATCAGTCCATTTGGACATATCCCGTCAACCTGCAAAATGGAGAAATAGAAATCTTTAATGAGAATTTCTTCCGTGATCTTTCCGCTTATTATCTGGATTGGCAGTTATTGGCAGATGGTGAATTGGTAGAAGCCGGCACTGTTAGCAATCTTAATGTTGCTCCTCAACAAAAGGCGAAACTAAAACTGGACATCTCCGATGTAAATTCGTATAAAGACAAAGAGCTATTGCTGAATGTGTCTTATAAACTTAAAAAGGCTGAAACCTTATTATCTCCCGGATTTACTGTTGCAAAAGCTCAAATGTCCGTCATTCCTTATAAAGCACCCGATATGGCATTAGTGAATGTGAAGAAAGCGAATATAGAATCGCTTGCTCCTTCCGTGAATAATAATGATGGCAATTATCTGATCATTGAAGGTGAGGATTTCATTATCGAGTTTGCGAAGAACAATGGTTTCCTGAGCAGATATAAGGTTGCAGGCAAAGAATTAATGAATGATGGCGGACAACTCGTGCCTAATTTCTGGCGTGCGCCTACTGACAACGATTATGGTGCCAGGTTGCAGCATAAATACAGAGTATGGTTGAATCCAAAACTGAAAAGAACTTCATTTACCAATAAGCAGGAAAATGGAATGATTGTAGTTGAGGCCGGATATGAAATGCCTGATGTATCTGCTAAATTATATCTGACTTATGTGATAAATAATACAGGTGAGATAAAAGTTACCCAGAAAATGGTTGCCGGTGAAGCAGAGAAAGTACCTGATATGTTCCGCTTCGGCATGCAGATGCAGATGCCTGACGAGTTCTATAGAATCAACTATTATGGCAGAGGTCCTGTGGAAAACTATTCGGACCGTAATCATGCAACGGATTTGGGAATTTATCGTCAGACGGTGGCTGAACAATTCTATCCATATATCCGTCCGCAAGAAACGGGTACTAAGACTGATATACGTTGGTGGAGACAACTGAATGAAGCGGGGTCCGGGTTGCAATTTGTTGCGGAAGCACCGTTCTCGGCATCGGCTCTGAATTATACGATTGAATCTTTGGATGACGGATTGAATAAAGATCAGCGTCATTCGCCGGAAGTAATCCCGGTGGATTATACGAATCTTTGCATAGACAAGGCTCAATTGGGGCTGGCTTGTGAAAATAGTTGGGGAGCTATCGCTTATCCGCAATACCGCTTGCCGTACGGTAATTATGAATTCAGTTTTATAATGAAGCCGGTATTTAATAAAGTTTATTGATGTGATAAAATCGGATTATGAGAAGATTGTGTTTGTTGTTCTTATTGATAGGAACCTATTGTTATGCCGGTGAAAGAAAATATACGGTTGATTCGCCTGACGGAAAGATACAGTTAGCGATTATTCAAACGGATGCCGGTGAGCTGACTTATCAATTATCCGTGAAGCGTAAACAAGTGATTGATGCTTCTGCATTGGGGTTTAAAACGGAAGATGGGTTGACTTTTCCTTTCCGGGGATGGAAAATGGGAAAGGTTACTCGTAACAAAGTGAATTCTGTTTGGAAGCCTCTGTGGGGAAAGCGTGCCGTGGTACCCGATAAATACAATGAGATGAAGTTGTCTTTTGTGAATGAAGCGAAATCATCGGATGCTTTGGAGGTAGTGGCACGGGCTTATAATGAAGGTGTGGCTTTTCGCTATGTGTCGCCTCAAGATGCAGGTTCTGCATTGGAACTTACTACTTTTAATTTTGCAGGCGATTATACTGCATGGTTTTATAATGGTGAAAGGCATAATATCGGTCCGGAACGATTGACGGAAACTGATGGTGAGCGCTTGCCTGTGATGACGGTGAAGGCTGCGGATGATTTATATCTGGCTGTCCATGAAGCTTGTCTGGATGAAGGGGAACCTTTGAAACTAAAGTCGGAAAAAGGGCAATGTTTGTTTTCTGTGTCTGTAAAGCCGCATTTGCTTCATGCGGGGTATCAATCGGCATGGCGTGTGGTTCTTTGCGGCAATCGTCCGGGCGATCTGGTAGATTCTCATCTCTTGGAATTATTGAATCCGGAACCTTCCGGAGATTATGATTTTTCATGGGTAAAGCCGGGAGTTGCATTGTGGGACTGGCGTATCAATGGTGCTCAATGGGAAGGATTTCATTATACAATGTCTTATCCTTCTTGGGAAAGAATGGTTGATTTTGCCGCCGAACAGGGTTTTGCCTATCTGGTTCTTGATGCCAACTGGTATGGACCTGAGTTTGAGCAAGGCTCAGATCCTGTAAAGGGAGATAAGGCCAGGGATGTACGAAAGTTGATTCAATATGGAAAACAGAAAGGAGTAGGCATTTGGCTGTATCTGAATGATGTAGGAGGACGTAATTATCCGTTGGAGGAAACCTTGAAGCAATATGGCGCATGGGGAGCTGCCGGGGTGAAGTATGGTTTTATGGCTGGAGATGGCGAAGAGAAGAATACCAGAACGAAGAGTATAACGGAAATGTGTGCACGGTATAAATTATTGGTAGATTTTCATGATTATCCGGTGCATCCCTATGGGCAGATGCGGACGTGGCCCAATGCTGTGACACGTGAATATTGCAAGGCTCAATTGGACGGCCATGAGATTTTCTATCCCAAGACCTTTGTTACTTCGGTATTTGTGAATATGATAGCCGGCCCGATTGATATGAATAATGGTATGTTTGACTTGCGACAGGGGAAAACGACGCGTTCGGATAATAATCAGGAGGTACCTTCAACGGTGGTATCGGAAGCTGCACGAACATTGATCACTTTCTCCGGCGCAACGATTATTCCGGATATTCCTGAATATTATCGTAAATACCCTGCTTTACTCCGCTTTTTGTCTGCACAGAAGATGCCTTGGCTGGAAAGTAAGACTTTGGATGGCGAAATAGAGGAATATATCGTAATGATGCGTCAAGCGGAAGATGGAGCATTCTTGGTAGGAGCTGCAACTAACGAAGAAAGTAGAACTTTACGTGTGCCGCTGTCTTTCTTAGGTAAAGGAGACTATGAAGCGGAAATTATAGAAGATGGGGAGAATGCCCATTATTTGAGTAACAGAGAAACGATTAAGGTTTCGAAAAAGAAAGTAACGCGGAATGAAGTTCTGAATATAAAGTTAGCGCCGGGTGGCGGAGCTTGTATCCGTATTGGAAAAGAAATAAAACAGTAGCTATCCAGCTACTGTTTTATTAATCTTACTTCATATATTTCACCTATTTGCTTGTTGGGTTTTGCCACAAACTTGACGCGTACTTGTTTCTTATCCTGCAAAAGAGTAGCCGGAATGTCATAGGTTTCTGCCTTGAACTCTGATATGCGATATTTGCCGGTGTTGTTGATGGAACGGAGAAGCACATCATCAATATAGATATCGAATTCGTGGCTTTTCCATTCGCCCACTCCCCAATACTTGAGTCGCAGCTTGAGGTTAGTCAGACCATCGGTTTGCATGAGGTAGCTAAAATAATGTCCGTTGCGGGCATCGCGATAGAAGACATTATTTGTGTTACCGGTGTATGACTCGTCGGTCTCCATCTGGTGGTCGGTCTCCGGTTGCTGTTCGCCTGGCTGCACTTTGTCGACAGTGCTTGCTTCGAGTGCCTGACGCTCCTGTTCCTGCTTGGCAATGTTATCGATATATTGCTTGTAGCTACCTTCGGTGAGGGCAAGCCAATATATCATGTAACGAGAGTCATGAATTTCGAAGAATGGTTGCAATTCTCCTTCAATCTTGTTCTCCGTGCGGGTGCTGAGTGTGAAGTGCAGCGGTTTGCCAGACACAGGAGTGAGCTGTGACGGGATACTGGTAATGTCATTGTTGATGAGGATTGGAGCTTTATCAATAGGCTGCTTTGGACCGCCTGCATACTGCCCGAAGCGGCTATCATCCGCTATAAGTGAAGCCATCGACTCTGTACCGGTTTTCATTCCGAGAAGGATAGGTCCATGCATGAGAGCAACGTACTGCGGTTCGTTGGGTAGATAGCGCAGGGATGAGTGCATTGGGAAATTGATGTTTACTACATCGCCTTTTTTCCATTTGCGATTGATGCTGACGTAGGAGGACGGGCCTGTAATGATGTCGGCAGGCTTTCCGTTTACACTGACCTTGAATTCGCCCGGATGTACCCATCCCGGATAGCGCACCATGAGATTGAATGTGCCTTTACCTTCCGCAATAGTAATAGTACTGTTTTCAGAATAAGGGAAAGCCGTCTCCTGACGTAACGTGATGCCGCGTTCCTTCCAGTCGAGCTGTGAAGCCGCATATAGATTCACAAAAAGGGCATCGCCTGCATGGGTGTAGATGAACTGTCCGTACTTGCCATGGTTTTCCATACCGGTGCCGACACAACACCACATTGCTTCATTAGGAGCGGAGTAGTTGCGATAGTGGCGGGGACGGGCAGGCGTGAAATAGACGTAGCCTCCATGTTCCGGGTGCTGGGTGGAGAGTATGTGGTTGAATGTGGCAAGCTCGTAGTAGTCGGCATACCGCGCTTCCGGATTACGACGGTGGAGGTCTTCTGTAAGTTTCAACATATTGTTGGTGTTACAGCTCTCAGGGCCGTCAATGTCGTTGATGAAATCCATACAAGCATCCTTGGCAGGGAAATGCTCACGACGGCTGTTCCCGCCAAATGCAAGGCTGCGCTCGCCCGTTACGATATCCCAGAAGAATGAACTTGCCACATGATAATCCTCATTTCCCGACAGCTCTGATATACGCTCAAAGCCGATAACTTTGGGTACTTGCGTATTGGCGTGCATATTGTCGAGGCAGTCTTGCCGCTGCGACATAGGAGTAAATAACCGTTTGTGGGAGAAACGCTTTGCGCAGTCAAGGTACTTCTGTTCATGAGTAATGGCATACGCATCAGCAAGCACTTCGTTCATGCCGCCATGCTCGTTGCCAAGCATCCGTTCCATCTGTTCGTCCGACAATCCTGATGTGATGTGGATTGCCCAATTGCAGAACTGTAGAAAAAGACTCTTTGCCTGTTCGTTGCCGCAATATAGCCATGCGTCGCGTAAGCCGGCATACATCTTATGCAAATTGTAGAACGGTGCCCATGAGCCACTGTATACGCGGAAGTCTCCGTCTTTAAAGCCATTCCAAATATTCTGGCTGTTAGGCATTCCGCCCATGTAGCCAACACCCCATTGGGGATGATTCTTGCAATTGGCTTCGGCACATTCGGCAATTTCACTGATAATGTACTCCATACGCTTACGACATTCTTCATTGCCGGTGGCTGCATTGATGGCCATAGCTGTGAGGTAATGTCCTCCGACGTGTCCGTCTAATCCGTCCCAGTTGGGATAACATTTAGCTTTGGGTGTCAGCCCTGCCTCTTTTCGATAGGGAGCCATCAAACGGTCACAGTCGTACTTGAGCAATGTCTCGATATTCAAGTCCCGGGCATGTTTCAACGGCCCTTCGAGGAGTGTTATTTGTGAGAGCGGAAACTCGTTGGGATACAATTTATCTTGTGCATTTATCCCTGTGGCTGCACATATAAATAATAGAATAGTAAATGTTTTTTTCATGGTTACATTCTGATATTCTTATGCAAGAGGAGTAAACACAACCTTATATGTTTTAACCACCCCTTTATAATCGAATTTCACAATAGCAGTTCCGGAAACCGATGTTGCCTGGATAATTTCTACTTTCACATTCTTATCAGTTGCTGATGCCGATACAGTAGGGGTTCCGGTAGTTCCGGCCGGAAGTTTGTAAACAGCTTCATAGATGTCATAGCCGGTAATACCATTGCTTTCAGTAGAACGTACAGGAGTTGCCGGCACTTCGATTGCTTTTCCATTGACCTCTATATTTACTTTGGGGACAATAGGGCGAGTGATCTTCTTCTTGTTTGAGCTGAATCCCAAGCCGGCTAAATCGAAAAGATTGCCCGTTTCTTCGCTTTCAGCAACGAGATAGATTGCATGTTTCTTGTCCAGGTGGTCAACAAACTTCGATACATCCATTGTAAACTGTTCCGTTTTCTGTGCCGAGTTGGCGGGAACAACTATCTCGCCTATCTTCGTCCCTTTCCAGGTTTCGTTGTCCCACGGACCATCTAACCAAACGTTCACTTTAAATGTCTTTGATGTTTTGGGTGTAAGGAAGAGGTTGAAGGCTGTTTGGTTTCCCTTTTTGGTTCCTTCGAAAGCTTTCAAACCCAGTTTGTCTTTATTCAATCCGCCGAAACCGAAGTATTTATATCCTATTATATTGCCGTTTTTCACGTTTGTGATGGGGGCATGATTATCCCAGATGTCCCATGAATCCTGCTGGATACGTCCGTCGGAGAGATAACATGCAAATCCTGCGGAATAATACTGATAAGGATCAAGACCAAAGATGTGGAATCCTTCCGAGGTTACTTCTGCTCCTTTGTATTCATTCCCTTGACTGTCTTTGGCTGTCCAGATATTATCTTTTGCATAGGGATCGTAGGCTCTGATGGAAACTTTACCGCCTTCCGATACTGACTTCTTATCCCATTCCACATGGATTGGGGCTACCATTGACTGGCGTGCGTTGCCAAATCCCCGTGGCGGACGGTGATAGAATACATACCATTGTCCGTTAATGAGTTCTATACTTCCGTGTGTATTGTGTCCTGCATTAGTTGTTTGCAGGTGTGAACCATCCTGATTTAACACCGGGGCACGCGAATCGACCAGAACGCCGCCGCTTTTCCATGGACCCAGTGGAGAATCACCATAAGCGTAACGTAAAGTGGAGTTGGAACTGCCCAATCCATAGTCGGGACCTGAATGTCCGCTATAGATGGTCACGTATTTGTTTCCGATCTTACGTATGGATGAAGCTTCAAAGAAGTTGAATGCTTCGAGGTCCTCTCCGGGAAAGATATGCGGATATGAAATATTCTTCGGACCGCGATTGTTACCTCTGCGAACGCCTGCCGGCATGAAATAAGGAATAACCTCTGTCCCCGGACGTACGGAATACATGGTGTTCTGATCCAGTTGAGCGGCTAATGAACGTTGGAATCCCCAGTATCCATAGGCTCTGAATCCGATTTCATAATCCGGATCGTTCGGATCCGTAATATATTCGATATATACCGATGGGTCGAATCCCAGAATACTTCCGGGCAGAGTTTTTGTACCATCGGCAGTCAGGTTGATGGGGGTAAAGGGTCCGTCGGGGCGGCTTCCTTTGGCCACCATTGCTTCTCTGTCTCTACCGCGGCTATGCGGGTACAGATAATATTCTTTTGTGCCGTCCTTTCTTTTCACTTCAACGAGGTCGGGAGCGTACATCACATCCCATTGTCCTTCTACCTGATAGGTAAAGATAGCCCCTTCGTCACGCCAACTTGATAAATCTTCTACGGGTGCCGACCACATTCTGATGTCCGGCCCGCAATAGCTGCCGAAGCGGACATCGTGCGAACCGATGATGTAAGCGCGAAATTTTCCCGGATTGTCGGGATCTTCAAAAACACGGGGTTCTCCGTCCGGCAAATGTTCCCATAACGGTAGATACGGATTACCGGCTCCGTGATAAACAAACTTGGACGTTTTGGGCTGATTATTAGTACCGGCTATTGATTGTGTTATTGCAAACATAGGGACAATAGCAAATAATAATAATACGACTTGAATTCTTTTCATAACCAATCTAATCTTTTTTATGCGTAAATATTTATGTTATTATTTGTTCAATAAGATACTATGCGACAAAAGTAAGCCATTGAAGGATGAATGGCTTTTGATATTAGATATTTGAATTTCAAAATCAGATATATTTGTGATAATCCTTGTTGAGTATTGAATTAGAAATAATGTGCCTTTTGTTATTCATTGAATAACAGCTGTGCAAAATTATACAGGTTGTTTCTCCATACCGGCCAAGTGTGTCCACCCGGGTATTCGGAATATGTATACTTCAGTTTTAGTGCATCAAACTCTTTAAGCATATTCTGACAGTTCTGATAGGCTATATCTTCTTTACCTCCCATGGCAATCCAGAGTAATCTGAGTTGAGAGTCTATTGCCGCTTTATTCTTGCTGATAAACTCGTATTGCTCATCTGCAACTTTCTGATAGAAGGGCAGCCATCCGGAACTGAATACACCAAGATGAGCGAACATGTCCGTATGGTATAGTCCGGCATAAAGCGTCTGTATACCTCCCATAGAGAGGCCGGCAAGTGCGCGACTGTCCGGTTCTTTTCTGACGCGATAGTTCTTTTCTACAAATGGGATGACAGCTTGAGTCAGTTCGGCTTCAAAAGCTTTGAGCGCACCGCTGTTAAATCCGGCTGAAGGCATATTACCATCAAGCATTACTACTAACAGGCTTTTCCTACTGCAATCAGATTGTCCATAATCAGGTCGGTTTTTCCTTGTGTGCCCCAGCCGCGTTCGTCTTCTCCGCCACCGTGCAGAAGGTATAGAACGGGATATTTCTCGTCTGTACGGGTATCATATCCTGCCGGAGTATATACGAAAAAGCGTCTCCACGAACGGCTTATTTCCGAATAATAACGCTTCATGCGGATATCGCCATGCGGCACGTCTTTCAGTGCGTAGTATTCTCCGCCCTCAAAAGGCACTTCGATGCCGCTTGCCATGCGTCCCATGCCATAGAAGGTCTCACTGCCGGGGTCGGCTACTGCCACACCGTCTATCAGGAGCGAATAGTAGTGGAAAACTTCTCCCAAAGAGTCTGTAACCGTTTGCCAGATGCCGTTTTCCTGTCTGGTCATATCATATTTCCGTCCCAGATCCAACTGGACCTTTTGTGCTTCCGGTGCTTGTATGCGGAATATGGCACGGTGGTCTGCCGTCAGTTGCGGATACTTGGAGTTTCGTACATTGGTTTCCGCACGCATACCATGAATGCCGTATTGGTCGAAGCTTGATGTGTTTACTGGTTTGAAAAGTAGCTGAGAGAATAGATAGAGGTCATTCTTCCATACATTGAAGTCGTGTCCGCCCGGTTCTACATAAAAGATGTGAGGTACCTTGTGCTGTTGCAAGTAGAGGTGGGTACGTTCGCTGAAAGACATCAGACCATCGTTGTCACCACATGATATCCACAACAGCTTTAGTTGCTGCTTAGCCGTTTCGGGGTTCGGTACAAGTGCTTCGGGTGTCTTGGTGTTGGGGGCAGATGAGAAACCTCCTACCCAGGCAAATTTATCCGGATTTCCCAGTCCGAAGTTCAGGGACTGCCCGCCGCCCATTGACAAGCCTGCAATGGCACGGCTTTCACGATTCTTGTTTACGGGGTATTTTCTTTCGATGAAAGGAATCAGGTCGTTCAGCAAGTCCTTTTCGAAGATGGCGAATCCTTCTACTTTGTCGGGTGCCATGATATTGCCGGTGGCGCGGTCGTCCTTTATGGCTCTGCCGTTGGGAAGTACCACAATCATAGGCTCCAACTTACCTTCGGCGTACAGATTATCCAGAATGACTTGGGGCTTACCGTTCTTTAACCATTCCAGTTCGTCGCCACCGATACCGTGCAACAAGTAAAGAACAGGATATTTTGTCTTCTTGGAGAATCCGGGCGGTGTATAAACCAGTGCCTTCCGTTTTACACCTACAGTTTTCGAGTCATAACTCACCGTATCTACTTTCCCTTTGGCTATTCCTGCCTTTTCGATGTCAAAGCCGGCCTGAGAGTGGGGAATGGGGCTTTGCGCCCATGTTCCTAAAGAGTATGCTAACATGCATACCAAAAGAAGTGTGAAATGTTTCATGATATTAATTTTTACATCACAAAGATACCCCGAATTCTTGCTATTCGCCTAATAGCTATGTTACATGTTTGTTTCCTGTTGTTACACTGTTGCTTAAAAATTGTTACATTATCGTGTCCCATCCATATTTGAGACGGTGCAAATACGTTTTGGGTAAGGAGTGGGTATCTTTATGGAAATCAAATAAATGCTACGCAAGAAGTCAGGAGTTATGTGTTATTCTGAACAAAAAGTTATCGGAATGAACCTTTTGCCGACAGGAGTTCTCTGAAAAACACTCGAAATAGAATCCGGACGTATAATCTATGGAATATAAATGCATGATTCCTGCATAAATCGGGCGGTATATACAATACTTATGCAAGAAACTATATATCTGAGGCGAACCATCTATGGATGTAACGCAAAGAATCTATGGATGTAACGCAAAGGATCTATAGATGTAACACAAACCATCTATAGATGTAACACAAACCATCTATAGATGGGAAACAAACGGTCTATATATCTGAGACGAACCATCTGTTTTTACTGTACAGACTATCTGTTTTTCTTTTTTTAGGATTGTATGTATTTATGTATCATGCTGTCAATCAACAAAATCTTGATTTTCGTTTGTTTCTTTTCATTCTTCACTGCACCGGGACGGAAATATCGTATTCTCGTTATGCATTAAAAGCAAAGTGTCAGAGCTGTGCAGATATGAATTCATCTCAATATCAGTTCTTATTTATCTGAAATTGTAAATGGATTATCTAAAATTGCAAATCTATTGGAGTATATTCGCCTATCTTTGCTTTATATAATATCTGATAATAAAAGAGAGAAACTATGAATATACGAAGAAAAACATGGATGATGCTGGTTGCTGTTGTGATTAGTTCGTGCCATACAGAAACATTTGACATTGCTTCTCCTGACGGAGACCTGAAAGTCACAGTAGAACTTGCAGAGGAAAATGCCTATGGTGAGATTCTTTTTTCAGTGGATTATGAAGGTAAGCGTATTCTTTCTCAATCAAAGTTGGGGCTGGAAACAGATGCACAGAAGTTAGCCGGAAACCTGAAATTGAAATCCGTTTCGGCTGTAAAGCACGTGACTGATGACTACAGGATGATAACAGGAAAACGCAGCCATTGTGTGAACGAAGCTACCGAGAGAACCTATTCCTTTGAGAATGAAGTGGAACAGCCATTGGAAGTTACATTCAGGGTCTATAATGACGGTATTGCCTTTAAATACGGAATAAATACCGTTGCCGATGAAGAAAACGTTGTCCATGAACATACTACGTATGCCGTTCCGAAAGGTACCAGAAGATGGGTGCAGGAGTATGATCCGGGGTACGAAAAGTTCTTTCCATTATCGACAGATGGGAAACTCACCAACCGTCCGGAAGTTGATCTCTGGGGGTATCCCGCACTCGTAGAACCACAAGATTCAGTGTTCATGCTGATAACGGAAGCAAATATCAGGCGCGGGCATTGCGGTTCTCTTTTGTATAATGGAGACCAACTTGATAGCTATCAGGTTCGACTGGCCGATAAACAGCCGGTTGGTAATGGAGCATGGGAATCTCCCTGGCGATTGCTTATCGTAGGAAACTTATCCGATGTGGTGGAGTCTACATTGGTGACCGATGTCTCCGACCCCTCCAAAGTGGAGGATACGGAATGGATAACCCCCGGTATGGTATCATGGATTTACTGGGCGCACAATCACGGTTCCAAGGATTATCAGAGAGTGAAAGAATACATCGACCTGGCTGTCCGTATGAAGTGGCCCTACGACCTGATTGACTGGGAATGGGATGAAATGGGGAATGGAGGCAACCTGCAAGACGCAGTGAAGTATGCTTTGGAACAGGGCGTTAAACCATTGCTGTGGTATAATTCGAGTACAAGTTGGCTCGGTCCCGGTCCCTTGTACCGGCTGAATAAAAAAGAAGATCGGGAGAAAGAATATAAATGGCTGAGTGACATGGGAGTTGCAGGTATCAAGGTAGACTTTTTCACGGGCGATAGCGTTACCACCATGAACTATTATATGGATTTGCTTGAGGATGCGGTGAAGTATAAGCTGATGCTTAACTTTCATGGTGCCACCATCCCTCGCGGCTGGCAGCGTACCTACCCACACATGATGTCGGTAGAGGGAGTATATGGAGCCGAGTGGTATAATAATAATCCGATACTGACCAACCGGGCTGCCGAACATAATGCCACGCTGCCTTTCACAAGAAACGTTGTAGGCCCGATGGACTATACTCCGGGAACTTTTTCCGATTCACAGCATCCGCATATCACATCGCACGGGCATGAACTGGCGTTACCCGTGATTTTTGAATCGGCTTTACAGCATATGCCCGACAGACCTTCGGCTTATGAAAGCTTGCCGGAAGCGGTAAGGCATCTTTTGTCTGAGTTGCCCACTGCCTGGGATGATACGAAACTTCTGGCCGGCTATCCCGGAGTAGAAGTTGTCATGGCACGACGTAAAGGCGATGTATGGTATATCGCGGGTATCAACGGTACCAATGAACCGAGAACGCTTCATGCGTCTTTGGAAAAGATTCCTGTAAGTGGCAAGAAAATCTCTTTGTTCAAAGACGGCACTGATGACAGAAGTTTCGCTATTGAAGAAAACATTCCTCTATCGGACGAAGAAACCGGTTTAGAGATAAAGTGTTTGCCCCGTGGTGGTTTTGTGGCTGTAGTAAAATGATTCTGGTGGATAGCCGTCAATTTATCTAATATTGAAAGTCAAATATCTAATATTGAAAGAGGTGTATAGTGATATGCAGCTATTTTTGTATCGTGCAAAGTTATGGCATACGAGTTTTAATCATTAAATGTAATAAGTACCATGAAACCAATTAAAAGCGTATTAATATCAATGGCGCTGTGTTGCTGTATTCCGCTTTCAGGGCAAGATTATCAGCAAATTCCTGAGGGAATTAAGGCGACCGTTAATTCTGTAGATGTAGAATTGCAATTCTATACTCCTTCAATTGTAAGAATACTAAAATCTCCTAATGGGTGGAAGTATACAAAGGAGAGCCTTTCCGTAATAGAAACTCCTCAGAAGGTGAAGACTGCCGTTACTCAGGAAGGCAATATTGTAAGACTGGAAAGTAGTGAAATGGCGGTTGCTCTTAACTTGGAGTCTGGTGTTGTGTCTTTCTTTAATGCGAAAGGAGAGCCGTTGCTCAGTGAAAAAGGAAAGCCGGAGTTTACCGATTTTAATGATGCAGGAACCAAAACGTTCGCTGTTAAGCAATCGTTTATTTTAGATAAGGATGAGCCTCTTTATGGGCTGGGCATTCTCCAGAATGGAAAAATGTCACAGCGTAACCAAACCAAACACCTTGTGCAGGGCAATGTGGAGGATGTGGTTCCATTCGTGCAATCCGTGAAAGGATACGGCCTTTTCTGGGATAACTATTCACCAACCAATTTTGCCGATAAAGCGGAAGGGACATCTTTCCAGTCCGAAGTAGGAGATTGCATCGACTATTATTTCATGTATGGCGGAGATGCCGATGGCGTAGTTGCGCAGATGCGTGCACTGACCGGACAGGTTCCTATGTTTCCCCTTTGGACTTACGGTTATTTCCAGAGCAAGGAACGTTATAAGAGTCAAGAAGAAACGGTGGGAGTGGTACGGAAATACCGTGAATTAGGTGTGCCTCTCGATGGAATTATTCAGGATTGGCAATACTGGGGACACAACTATTTGTGGAATGCTATGGATTTTAAAAACCCTTCGTTCAGCGATCCTAAAAAGATGATTGATGATGTGCATGGCATGAATGCGCGTATGTTGATTTCTATCTGGTCTTCGTTTGGACCGATGACCAAACCTTATAGAGAACTGGATAAGAAAGGTATGTTGTTTAACTTCTCCACATGGCCCCAATCAGGACTCGATACTTGGCCGCCCGATATGGAATATCCTTCCGGAGTACGCGTATACGATGCCTATAATCCGAAAGCCCGTGATATCTATTGGAAATATCTGAATGAAGGTATCTTCAAGTTGGGTATGGACGGCTGGTGGATGGATTCTACGGAACCTGACCATTTCGATTGGAAGCCGGAGGATTTTGATACGAAGACCTATTTGGGGTCATTCCGCAAGGTGCGTAATGCTTATCCGTTGTTGACGGTGGGTGGGGTTTATGATAATCAGCGTGCCGTAACTTCCGATAAACGCGTCTTTATTCTTACACGTTCTGTTTTTGCCGGACAGCAACGTTACGGAGCCAATGTATGGTCGGGAGATATCGGATCTTCCTGGGAGTCACTGCGCAATCAGATTCCGGCAGGCTTAAACTTCACTCTTACCGGAAATCCTAATTTCAATACTGATATAGGTGGTTTCTTTGCCGGAAGCTATAATAAGAGTTGGAATGACGGAAGTGCACCCAAGAATCCAATGTTTCAGGAATTATATGTACGCTGGCTGCAATTCGGCACGTTTACTCCGATGATGCGTTCGCATGGAGCTGATACGCCGAGAGAAATTTATCAATTCGGGAAAAAAGGCGAACCTGTATATGATGCCATTGAAAAGATGATTCATCTGCGTTATTCTTTGTTGCCTTATATATATTCCACTTCTTGGGAAGTGACCGAACGGCAGTCGAGCTTTATGCGTGCGTTGGTAATGGACTTTGCCGGTGATAAGCGTGTATGGGATATGAAAGACCAGTATATGTTCGGTAAATCCATTTTGGTGGCACCGATAGTTAATGCGCAATATACTCAGGAGAAGCTGGTAAAACTAAAAGAAAATGATGGCTGGGATAAGAATAACGTTCAGAAGTTTGAGGATAAAGCTCCGGTAGACTTTATGCAGGCTAAGTCCGCAAAGGTATATTTGCCGGCGGGTGCTACCTGGTATGATTTCTGGACGAATGAAAAGCATGACGGTGGACAGGAAATAGAAAAGGAAACGACTATCGATGTCATTCCTTTGTATGTCAAGGCAGGCAGTATTATTCCAATGGGTCCTAAAGTGCAGTATGCAACGGAGAAACCGTGGGATAACCTTGAATTGAGAGTATATGCCGGTGCCGATGGTTCCTTTGTTCTTTATGAGGATGAATTTGATAATTATAATTATGAGCTGGGAGCATATACAGAGATTCCTGTCGTATGGAATAATGCATCACGCCAGTTGACCATAGGGGCTCGAAAAGGTGCGTATAAGGGAATGTTGAATAATAGAAAGTTCACAATCGTGCTTCAGGACGGAACTCAGAAAGTAGTTAACTACAACGGAAAAAGAGTGAGTGTGAAATTCTAATGCTATTGGGAAATATAGATTTTAAATACCAGAAATAATGAAAAAACTTATTTTATCCGGATTGACGGTAGCTATATCGTTTATGGCTTCTCCTCTGGAGCATCTGAATGCCCAGACCCCTATTATACAGACAAAATTCACTGCCGACCCTGCACCCATGGTACATAAGGGGATGGTATACCTTTATACTACTCATGACGAGGATTCTGCTCCCGAAGGAATGGCAGGTTTCCGCATGAAAGAATGGTTGCTGTACACCAGTACCGATATGGTGAACTGGACTGATCATGGAACCATAGCCAATTTATATAATTTCAAGTGGGCAGATCCTGCCGTATCAGGTTGGGGAGGATTTGAGAATGGTGCCTGGGCTCCTCAGTGTATCGAGCGTAATGGAAAGTTCTATTTGTATTGCCCGGTACAGGGACGAGGAATCGGAGTGCTGGTTGCAGATAGTCCTTTGGGCCCTTTTACTGATCCTCTCGGAAAACCCTTGATTGGTGCTGAGTATGACAGTATTGACCCGAGTGTATTGATAGATGATGATGGGCAGGCATATTTATATTGGGGAAATCCTAATCTCTGGTATGTGAAACTGAATGAAGATATGATTTCCTGTGCGGGAGAAATTACGAAGGATAAACAGATCCGGAAGATAGAAAATCAGAAAGACCCTTATCATTTTCAGGAGGGTCCCTGGGCATACAAGAAGAACGGGCACTATTATATGGCTTATGCAAGTACATGCTGTCCGGAAGGAATTGGGTATGCGATGGGCCCCGGTCCTGTAGGTCCTTGGGAGTTTAAGGGATATATAATGAAACCTAATGGGAAATCTTCCGGAAACCATCCGGGAATCATTGATTATAAAGGTAAATCTTATGTGTTTGGATTTAATTATAGATTGAATTTCATGATAACCGACAAACATCATGAACGCCGTTCTATATGTGTGGCTGAACTGGAATATAATCCTGACGGCACAATCAAAGAACTGCCCTGGTGGGACGACGGTGTCGGAGTTGCGCCTGTCGGTACATTGAACCCTTATAAGCGGACTGAGGCGGAAACAATGGCATGGAGCCAAGGACTCAAGACCGCCAAGGACGATGAAAGCGGGATATATGTTACTTCTATTCATAACAGGGATTTCCTTCAGGTGAAAGCGGTTGATTTCGGCAAGGGGGCAAAAACATTTGAAGTTCGTGCAGCTACAATAACCAAAGGAAAGATTGAAATCCGTTTGGATGGTCTTGATGGTACGTTGCTGGGCGTATGTAATATAAATAATACCGGTGGCTGGAATACGTGGAAAACCTTTACTGCTGATGTAGAGAAGGTGGGTGGAGTTCACGATCTGTACCTTGTCTTTAGGGGAGGCGATGGAGAGATGTTCAACATGGACTATTGGAGATTCAAGTAAGATGACCGGGAAATTGTGTCAGAAATAAATAGCAAATAAATATATATCTGTATCATGAAAAAGATGATGTTGGCATGGCTGACTGTTGCTTCATTACTGATGGGGTGTTCCGGTTCGGAAATGTCGGTGAAGGGGACGTATCGTAATCCTGTAATTTATGCGGATGTACCGGATATGTCCGTTACGCGTGCAGGAGAGTACTATTATATGATAAGTACCACCATGCACTTGATGCCCGGTGGACCTGTTATGAGGTCAAAAGACTTGGTGAATTGGGAAACAGTGAGCTATGTTTTCGATAAGCTGACTGATAACTCAAAGTATGATTTGATTGGTGGAACTGTTTATGGACGCGGACAATGGGCATCTTCCATACGCTATCATAATGGGAAATTTTATGTATTGTTCTCGCCAAATGATGTGCCCTATCGGTCGTATATATTCACGGCGGAAGATCCGGCCGGGAAGTGGGAACTATTATCGAGAACACAGCATTTTCATGATGCCTCTTTGTTTTTTGATGATGACGGCCGAGTATATGTATTCTATGGAACCGGTGAGCTGAAGGAGTTGAAGAGTGACTTGTCGGATGTGAAACCCGATGGAGTCAGTATGAAGATTTTTGAACGGGATGCTGATGAACAAGGCTTGCTGGAAGGAAGTCAGGTTGTGAAACATAACGGAAAGTATTATTTGCTGATGATTTCCATGGATTGGAGTATCCCCGGTCGGGTGCGCAGGGAAGTATGTTATCGTGCAGACAAGATAACAGGGCCTTATGAGAAGAAGGTTATCCTGGAGCATGATTTTGATGGTTATGGAGGAGTAGGTCAAGGTTGTATTATTGACTCGGAAGAAAGAGATTGGTATGGGGTTATTTTTCAGGATCGCGGAGGAATAGGCCGGGTACCTACTCTTATGCCCTGCCGTTGGATAGACGGATGGCCGATGCTGGGAGATGAAAATGGACATGTACCCTTGACGATGGAAAAAGAGATATATCCGACTGAAAATACCAAAGGAATACTTGGAAGTGATGATTTCAACGGAGAGAAACTTTCACTCTATTGGCAATGGAATCACAACCCGGTGGATGATAAGTGGTCGCTCACAGAACGGCCGGGATATTTACGTTTAGAAACCAGCCGGGTGGTTGATAATCTGTATCTTGCTCCGAATACAATTACACAGCGTATGGAAGGACCGAAATGTAAGGCTACTGTCTCGCTTGATATTTCGAATATGAAGGATGGCGATGTGGCAGGTTTCAGTGCATTCAATGGGCATTCCGGACTTTTGTCTGTGGTGAAGGAGGGAGATGCAAAACGACTTGTAATGTCTACCAATGTAGTCAACTTTGATAATACTCCAAATAAAGCTATCGCAAGTGTGGATGTAGAGGAAAAGGAACAGGTAGAACTTAATCAGAATATCATTTATTTGCGTATAGAAGGTGATTTTACTCCGAAGCGGGATATTGCTACTTTCTATTACAGCCTGGACAATAAGGAATGGAAGAAGATTGGAACGAATTTCAAAATGCGTTTTGATTATACAAAACTGTTTATGGGAAGTAAGTTTGCCATCTTTAACTATGCAACAAAATCGTTGGGAGGTTATGTCGACGTTGATTACTTTGACTATGAGAGAGCCAATGATAGGGTGACTATTAATAAATAATATCTTGATACTTATGAAATATTTTTTAGTTATAACAGCGTTATTGATTTGCCTTACAATAAAGGCGGAGGAAAAACAAATAGCAAGTCCGGATGGGAAAATAGTGGTAACCATTTCTGATAAGGATGGGCAACCTTCCTATCGTATCAGTTATAAGGATACTCCTTTTATCAATTCTTCTTCTTTGGGACTTATTACGAATATAGGTGATTTTTCCCGGGAAATGTCTTTGGAACACGATGTTCAGTCAAATAGAATTGACGAGACCTATACATTGCCCAATATAAAGCAGAGTAATGTGCACTATGTAGCCACAGAGGGTATATACCGGTTTAGTCAGCAAGGCAAGATGATTTACGATGTTATATTTCGTGTAAGTGACCGGGATGTTGCTTTCAAGTATAAAATGTATCCTCAAAAGAATACTTTATCCTGCATTGTGAAAGAGGAGGCGACAAGTTTTGTGCTTCCTGATGGGAGTACGACTTTTTTGTGTCCGCAAAGCAAACCTATGGGAGGATTTGCCCGTACTTCTCCCAGTTATGAGACACCGTATAAAGCAGATGATACCATGGGCAAAAATGGATGGGGTGAAGGTTATACTTTCCCTTGTCTGTTCCGTAATGGTGATAAGGGATGGATACTTATTTCGGAAACGGGTGTAGATAGCAAATATTGTGGAAGTCGCTTACTGGGACATGAAAATGGCTTGTATACAATCGGTTTTCCTCAGGAGGGTGAAATGAATGGAAATGGTACAACTGCACCCGGACTTGCCCTGCCGGGAGAAACGCCTTGGAGAACGATCACTTTGGGTGAAACTTTGGCTCCGATTGTTGAAACGACAGTTTCCTTTGATGTTGTAAAGCCACTGTATGAAGCATCCGGAAAATATGAATACGGCAGAGGTTCCTGGAGCTGGATTATTGGTATGGATGGAAGTACGAAGTATGAAGAGCAATTACGTTATATTGATTTCTCTGCGGCAATGGGATACCAGTCTGTATTGGTAGATGCATTGTGGGATACGCAAATAGGCTATGACAAAGTTGAAAAGCTGGCTAAGTATGGTGCGGAAAAAGGAGTGGGGCTTTATCTGTGGTATAATTCTAATGGATATTGGAATGATGCCCCACAATCACCGCGTGGTATCATGGACAATGCGATAGCCCGACGCAAGGAGATGAAATGGATGCAAAGCATTGGAATACGCGGTATAAAGGTTGACTTCTTTGGTGGTGATAAGCAAGTCACCATGCAGCTGTACGAAGATATTCTTGCTGATGCCAATGAATATGGGTTACTGGTGATTTTCCACGGGTGTACTTTGCCTCGCGGTTGGGAACGTATGTATCCTAACTTTGCGTCGAGTGAAGCTGTATTGGCCAGTGAGAACCTGCATTTCTCTCAGGGAAGTTGTGACAATGAAGCTTTCAATGCCTGTCTGCATCCATTTATTCGTAATACGGTGGGTAGCATGGACTTTGGCGGTAGTGCACTGAATAAATATTATAATGCGGATAATGCTCCACGCGGCAGCCGACGTATGACTTCTGATGTGTTTGCTTTGGCTACTGCGGTATTGTTCCAAAGTGCGGTACAACATTTTGCCTTGGCTCCGAACAATCTGACGGATGCTCCGGAATGGGCGATAGGTTTCATGAAAGAAGTTCCTACTACGTGGGATGAAGTACGCTTTATTGATGGCTATCCCGGTAAATATGTAGTTATGGCACGCAGGCATGGTGATAAATGGTATATTGCAGGAGTTAATGCACAGAAAGAGACCGTAAAGTTGAAGATTGCCTTACCGATGTTTACGCCTGGTGATCAAGTGAGGGTATTTACTGATAATGAAGAATTGCAAGGAAATGTAAAACAGATAAAGGTAAATAAGAAACAGGAGTTACAATTGGCAATTCCTTGCAATGGTGGAATATTAATTGTAGAATAATCAAACTAAAAAAGCAATATGGATAAAATGAAATCTTTATTCCTTTCATCGCTATTGGTGGTGGTGAGTACTTCGGGATTGGCACAGAATCCAATCATTCAGACAAATTATACGGCCGATCCGGCCCCAATGGTATATAATGATAAAGTATATCTTTATACTACCCATGATGAGGATAATTCTACCTGGTTTACGATGAACGACTGGCGATTGTATACGACCAGTGACATGGTGAACTGGACGGATCATGGCGCTGTGTTATCATATACTGATTTTAGTTGGGCAAAAGGGGATGCATGGGCTCCACAATGCATTGAGAGAGATGGTAAGTTTTATATGTACGTACCCATGATTTCGAATATAAACAACAGAGGTGCAATCGGTGTGGCGGTAGCTGACAGTCCTTACGGGCCCTTTTATGATCCGCTTGGGAAACCACTGGTCCAGAGTGAATGGGGAGACATTGATCCGACTGTTTTTATTGATGATGACGGACAGGCTTATTTGTATTGGGGAAATCCCAACCTGTATTATGTGAAGTTGAATGAAGATATGATTTCTTATAGTGGGGATATTGTACGTGTACCTTTGGTAGCGGAATCGTTTGGTAAACGCGAAGGCGATGCTCAGAGAGCCACTCTGTATGAAGAAGGTCCCTGGCTTTATAAGCGGGATAAGAAGTATTATTTATTCTGGCCGGGAGGTCCGCTGCCCGAGCATATCGGATACTCAACCAGCGATACCCCTACAGGTCCATGGAAGTATGGAGGAGTAGTGATGCCTGCCGGTGGCGGAGCGTTTACCATCCACCCGGGAGTTATTGATTTCAAGGGTAAAACTTACTTTTTCTATCATAACGGACAGTTGCCCGGAGGTGGTGGATTCAACCGTTCGGTATGTGTTGAGGAACTTAAATTCAACAAAGACGGATCTATTCCTCAACTGAAGATGACTGAGGGTATTACAAAAGGGATTACGACACTGAATCCGTATGTAAAAACGGAAGCGGAGACTATTGCTTTTTCTGAAGGGTTCAAGTCTTTCAAAAATGATCAGGTGGGTGTTTTTGTTACGGCAATGAAGAATGGCAGTTATACTTGTGTTCGCGGTGTAGATTTCAAGGCAACCGGTGCAACGAAGTTCAGTGCTAGAATAGGAACTACACATAATGATCCTGTAAATCTGGAAATCCGTCTGGATGGTGTCGACGGGCAACTGATAGGGACAATGAAGGTACCGCGTACAGGAGGAAGTGATCGTTGGGACTTACGGACTATTGACATTACAAAAGTGACCGGAGTACATGATTTGTATTTTGTAGTAAAGGGCCGGCCTGCTACCAATCTTATGTATTTTGATTATTGGATGTTTTCTAAATAACTTGTACTAAATACTATGAGGAATAAAAGGAAGTATATCAGAACAACAGGAATCATCCTGTTGTTCTGTGTTGTTTTGTTGAATACGGCATGTGCTTCAAAGCAAAAAGAGAAAGTCGTTCTTGAACTGAAACAGGGATTGCTTTCGCTGATACCATTAAATCAAAATGCTGTCCGGGTACAGTTTTCCCAACCGGGTTCGGCGCCTGTAGAAGAACTTATCTATACAGAAAAGCTTCCTGTTCCTGAATATGAAGTTACAGAAGATAAGCAATCACTGGTTTTATCTATGGATGGAATTTCAGTGGAATTCGATAAAGGTACGGAAGTCTTGACTTTTAAAGATGCGAATAAGCGTATCATTCTTCAAGAGAAAGTTGGCGGACGTTTTATGAAGGTTTCTTCTGTACAGAATGAATCTACCTATCAGGTGGAACAGCGTTTTGTTTCTCCGAAAGATGAATACATATATGGTACAGGGCAGTTTCAGGATGGTTATCTAAATATCAGGGGGTTGACACGGCGCTTGACGCAGGTGAATACACAGATTTCTATTCCTTTTATTCTTTCAAGTAAAGGCTATGGGTTGCTGTGGAACAACTATGGATTGACGGATTTTAATCCGGCAGATCAATTTGTGGAGTTGACTCCCGCCAATGCAAGTGGAGAGGCTGTTACGGTAAATACCACCGGTACGAGTGGAAATGTAAGGGAAACCAGACAAACCTATTCGTTTACAGCTTCGGTGGAAGTACCTCGTTCCGGTAGCTATTCTTTGTTGCTGGATGTGGGACAACGAATGGCACGGAAGTATTATCTGGTTATCGACGGACAAAAGATTGTGGATGTCAATAATTTATGGTTGCCTCCCACTACTTCTGCCATTGTGGAGCTGACAGCCGGTAAGCACGATATAGAAGTACAAGGTGAACGTAATGATAAGCCTGTGTTATATTGGCGTCCTGTTTCAGAAGAGACTGTATTCCGTTCTCCGGTTGCCCAAATGTTAGATTATACGGTTTTCGCCGGTAACGGAGATGAAGTGATCGCCAGCTATCGGGAGCTGACCGGACCTGCCCCCATGATGCCTTTGTGGAGTCTGGGATATATACATTGCCGGGAGCGTTATAATACTCAGGCTGAATTGCTGGAGAATGCCCGTGAATTCAGGGAACGGAAATTGCCTATCGATATGATTGTACAGGACTGGCAATATTGGGGAAAATATGGCTGGAATGCCATGAAGTTTGATGAAGACAGATATCCTGATCCGGGAAGTATGATGAAGGAACTTCATGAGATGGATGTGCGTCTGATGATCTCTGTATGGTCTAAAATTGATGCTCAGTCCGAAGTGGGAAAACAAGCCAAGGAAAAGGGATATTACATACCGGGCAGTGACTGGATTGACTTTTTCAATCCGGACGCAGCGGCTTTCTATTGGCAGAATTTCCGTACCGGATTATTGAAATATGGTATTGATGCCTGGTGGCAGGATGCCACTGAACCGGAGAATGATGATTTGCAGAACCGTCGCATCAATCGTGAACAAACTCCGGGAGAGGTTTACCGGAATGTATATCCGATGTATGTTAGCAAGACAATCTATGAAGGTTTACGTCAGGATGATCCAGACAGGCGAGCTATGATTTTTACTCGCAGTGGATTTTCAGGAATGCAACGTTATGCAGCCGCCACATGGTCGGGAGACGTAGGGCATGACTGGGAAACCTTACGTCGGCAAATCGTAGGGGGATTGGGACAGATGGCGACAGGGCTGCCTTGGTGGACTTATGATGCAGGTGGGTTCTTCCGTCCGGGCGACCAGTATACAAATACCGGATATCATGAACAGTTGATCCGCTGGATACAGGCAGGAACATTTTTCCCACTGATGCGTGTGCATGGCTATATGAGTAATACCGAGCCGTGGCGATATGGAGAAAAGGTGGAACATATCATTGCCCGATATCTGGATTTACGTTATAGACTTCTTCCTTATATCTATTCACAAAATGCTGCGGTTTCATTCAATGGTTCTACTTTGATGCGTCCGTTGGTGATGGATTTCCCTGAAGACCGTTTTGCACTGGAACAAAACTATCAGTTCATGTTCGGACCTTCTATACTGGTGGCTCCGGTGGTAGAAAGTGGTGTTAACCGGATGAAAGTTTATCTTCCGGAATGTTCGGCCGGCTGGGTAGATTTCTGGAATGGTACACCTCATAAGGGGGGGATATTCACTGATATAAATGTGGATCTTATGAAGACTCCTTTATTTGTGAAAGCGGGTTCTATATTGCCGTTAGGACCTCAGAAACAGTATGCAACTGAGGAGACGGAACAACCGTGGGAAATCCGTATTTATCCGGGGGCTGATGGTTCTTATTCTGTTTATGAAGACGAAGGAATCAATTACAATTATGAGAAAGGTCAGTTCAGCACGTTTGATCTGAAATGGAATAATTCGGATAAGACCCTTACTATCAGTGACAGAAAAGGCTCGTTTGCAGGAATGAAGGAAAGAATGGCTTTCAATATTGTAATTGTAACGCCGGAATCGGGCACTGGAATTTATCAGTCAAAAGTAAACAAGAGCATTGTTTATGAGGGAAAATCAATGGTGATATCACTGTAGTGTTTCTTAAAAGGCAATGATTTGGAAATATCTTAAAATATGAAGAATAATATGAAACAGTTTTTGGCCCTCGTAGGGTTTGTAATAGCGTCCATTACTACAGGATGTGGTCAATCCCATACTGTGTGGCTTGATGATTTGGATCTGACAGCTATGACTCAAGGTAATGGAGTAGCTATGAAAAATAAGTCGGTTGACGGTAAAACCCTGACAATCGGAGGACAAACGTTTGAACGTGGAGTGGGTACCCATTCAGTTAGTGAGATAGCAATTCAATTGGATGGCAAAGCCGTATCATTTACGGCTCAGGTAGGGCTGGATGATGAGATCATCGAGCATAAAACGTCTGCCGAATTTATTGTAATAGGAGATGGTGCCAGGCTTTGGTCCAGTGGGATTGTAAAGGCAGGAGATGCGCCTAAATTATGTTCGGTTTCATTGGATGGAGTCAAAAGGCTTGAGCTGATTGTAGCTGATGGTGGTGACGGGCCTTACTATGACCATGCTGACTGGGCGGATGCAAAGATAATATCAAAAGGAAAGCAGAGTTTTCCTACACTTAAATTCATTGCTACGGAACCTTATATACTGACTCCACCTGCTCCCGCGACGCCGAGAATTAATGGGGCCTCTGTGTTTGGAGTGCGTCCCGGTTCGCCATTCCAATATCAGATAGCGGCTACAGGCGATCGTCCGATGACATTTGCAGCAGAGGGATTACCGGCAGGATTGGAGATTCACCCGGAGACGGGTCTGATTACAGGTAAACTAACCAAGGCTGGTACATTTGAAGTGGTTTTGCAGGCGAAAAATGTGAAGGGAACGGCAGAAAGAAAACTTCGTATTGAGTGTGGTGACAGAATTGCTCTTACTCCGCCGATGGGATGGAACAGTTGGAACTGCTTCGGACATGAAGTCTCGGCTGAGAAAGTGAAGCAAGCGGCAAGAGCTATGGTTGAAAGTGGTTTAGTGAATTATGGCTGGACTTATATCAATATAGATGATTCATGGCAACATCACAGAGATCCCAACGACCGGACCAGAGGTGGACGGTTGCGTGACGATCAGGGTAATATTATACCTAATGCCCAATTCCCTGATATGAAAGGGTTAACGGACTACATACATTCACTTGGACTGAAAGTGGGTATTTATTCTTCACCCGGTCCGTGGACTTGCGGAGGTTGCGTAGGCAGTTATGGTTATGAAAAGCAAGATGCCGATATGTATGGCGAATGGGGGCTTGATTATTTGAAATATGACTGGTGCAGTTACGGGGGAGTTCTTGACCGTGATTTAGATAAGGATCCTTACAGTGTGTCTTCCTTGGCGTTTCAAGGGGGAGGGGATTCAATTGCCGGTAGAAAGCCATTTAAGATTATGGGGGATTATTTGCGTCAGCAGCCCAGGGACATTGTTTATAACCTGTGTCAGTATGGTATGGGAGATGTCTGGAAATGGGGAGATGACGTTGGAGGCCAGTGCTGGCGTACGACTAACGATATCACTGATACTTGGGAAAGTGTAAAAGGCATTGCTCTTTCTCAGGACCGTGCAGCCGCATGGGCGAAACCCGGTAACTGGAATGATCCGGATATGTTGGTTGTTGGTATTGTAGGTTGGGGAAATCCTCACCAAACCAAGCTTAAACCTGATGAACAGTATCTCCATTTCAGTCTTTGGAGTTTATTCTCTGCACCTCTTCTGATAGGTTGTGACTTGGAGAAAATGGATGATTTTACCCTGAGTCTGCTGACTAACAATGAGGTGATAGCTGTTAATCAGGATCCTTTGGGTAAACAAGCCACGTGTGTATATTCAATAGGGGAATTACGTATTTATGTGAAAGAACTTGAAGATGGCAGTAAGGCGGTTGGTTTCTGTAATTTCGACCGCGAAAAGGCGGATATCTCTTTCCGTGATTTTGATAAACTGAATATTACGGGTAAACAAACTGTGCGTGATCTTTGGAGACAAAAGGATATAAGAACCTTGGATACAGGACGGAAGCCATTGCCTCTCAATGTTCCAGCCCATGGGGTACTTCTTTATAAATTTACACCGATTCAGTGAGAATATAAAAAAATAGAATTACTTACTTAATTGTTTTTATCATGAGAAACACTCTTTTTATTGTTAGTTTATATCTGATCTTATCCGCTTGCGGCGAGAAAAGTAATGAAGTGAAATTTACTTCGGAGGGTAATCCGGTAGTTATGGATAAGTTTACATCCGATCCGGCGCCCATGGTACATAATGGGAGGCTTTACCTCTACGTGGGTCACGATGAGGCTGAAGAAGGACAGGACTTTAACATAACCGAATGGCTGTGTTATTCAACAAAAGATATGAAAACATGGACAGATCATGGATGTGTACTGAAGCCTACGGATTTCTCGTGGGGAGTTGGAGAAGCATGGGCTTCCCAGGTTGTAGAGAAAGATGGGAAATTCTATTATTATACAACGGTACAGGCGGGTGCGCCATATAATAGTAAGGTGGTAGGAGTTGCAGTGTCGGATAGTCCGACAGGCCCTTTCATCGATGCTCGGGGTACACCGCTTATTACAGATGATATGACTCCTAACGGTCCTCGTGGATGGTGGAACGATATCGATCCGACCGTTTTTGTGGATGATGACAGCACACCATGGATGAGCTGGGGTAACGGTACCTGCTTCTTAGTGAAACTTAAACCCAATATGACAGAACTGGACGGAAACATAGAGATTCTTAAAATGCCGAAATTTGTGGAAGGACCATGGATTCATAAGCGTGAAAATCTTTACTATCTGACGTATGCATCGATGGGTAAGGGGCGTGAAACCATTAGCTATGCCACGGCACCAAGTATGGATGGTCCATGGACCTATCGTGGAGCCTTGACAGGAATGGCAGAAAATAGCTTTACCATACACCCGGGAATCATTGAATTCAAGGGACAAAACTATCTGTTCTATCATAATGCAATACTTACCATAGATGGTAAATCCGGTGCCACAGGGCGTCGAAGCGTGTGCGTTGACTATCTTTATTATCTACCCGACGGACGTATGGCGTATGTTGAGCAGACCAAAGAAGGTATTACTGTGAAGCCGAAGACTGCCGCCGAAGTAGCTGAGATTGTAAATCCATACACTGACGAAAAAGAAGTTGTGGTAGAAAAAGAAGTAATAGCGGATTGAATGTAAATTGAGCAAGTAATATTATATATCATGAACAAGAGAATAACTTTATTTCTCATTACCCTTTTAACGGTTTGTGGGGTACAATCGCAGAACAATAATCAAAATCGGAACGCTGATTTCCATAAATGGGCAGAAACACCGCCTATGGGTTGGAATAGTTGGGATTGCTTTGGGGCTAATGTTACTGAGGCGGAAGTGAAAGCCAATGCCGATTATATGGCGGAGCACCTGAAAGACTACGGTTGGGAGTATATTGTTGTGGATATCCGCTGGTTTGTGGAAAATCAGACTACCGGTTACTATAACTTCAAAGATCCTAAATATGTGCTCGATGAATACGGCCGCTATATGCCTGCCGTGAACCGTTTTCCATCAGCTGGCAACGGAAATGGATTTAAGCCTCTTGCTGACTATGTCCACAGTAAGGGATTGAAGTTTGGTATCCATCTGATGCGCGGTGTACCCACACTTGCCGTAGAGAAGAAATTGCCGGTGAAAGATGCCGGTGGAGTAACGGCTGCTGATATTTATTCTACCGACTGGAAATGCCCCTGGTTGGGAGATAACTACACGATTGTAGCCGACAAACCGGGAGCGCAGGAATATTATAATTCAATCTTCGATCTGTATGCTTCATGGGGAGTGGATTTTGTTAAGATTGATGATCTTTCCCGCCCTTATCATCAGGCGGAAATAGAGATGATACGTAAGGCGATTGACCGTACCGGACGGCCGATTGTATTGAGCATGTCACCGGGAGAAACCGATGTGAATAAGGCGGATCACGCTGTAGGGCATGCTAATATGTGGCGTACGGTAGATGATTTCTGGGACAATTGGCCGCATCTTTACCATCAGTTTGAAGTATGTCCCAAATGGGCGCCTTATATAGGTCGTGGCGCATGGCCCGATGCCGATATGTTGCCGTTGGGGCATATTGATCTTCGAGGTAACGCCCGTATGAGTAAGTTTACGCGGGATGAACAATATATGGTTATGACGTTGTTTGCTATGTTCAAGTCGCCGCTGATGTTCGGTGGGCACTTACCTGATAATGATAAATTCACCAATTCGCTGATAACGAATGAAGAAGTGCTCTATGTACATCGGAACTCTGTAAACAACAAGCAATGGTATAATAAAGATGGCGTTATAGCCTGGACAGCTGATGATCCCAGAAATGGAGATAAATATCTGGCACTGTTCTATGTAGATCAGAAAGAACCCCGGGAGTCACATCCTGCCAATCGGAAAGTGACTGTAGATCTGAAAGAATTAGGATTTGGCGGAGCTGCCAAAGTACGTGATATCTGGAGGAATCAGGATCTTGGCAATTTCTCAGGAACGGAGTTCTCACCTGTCATCAATTATCACGGCGCAGGGTTGTACAGGATCTCGAAAAAGTTGAAAGTACAGACTAACAATCCGATTATTCAGACTAAATATACAGCCGATCCGGCACCAATGGTGCACAATGATACTGTATTCCTTTATTCAAGTCACGACGATGACAATGCGAAAGGCTTTGTTATGCGCGAATGGTTACTTTATACTTCGACTGATATGGTGAATTGGACAGATCACGGAGTGGTTGCCTCGCTGAAAGACTTCAAATGGGTTCCTTATGACAATGGTGCCTGGGCACCGCAGTGTATTGAACGCAACGGGAAATTCTATATGTATTGTCCGATGCCCGGTGGGATAGGCATCGGTGTGCTGGTTGCCGATAGTCCTTATGGGCCGTTTATAGATCCCATCGGAAAGCCATTAGTGAAAAACAGTTATGCTGATATAGATCCTACGGTGCTGATTGATGATGATGGGCAGGCTTATATGTATTGGGGAAATCCGGATTTATATTATGTGAAGTTGAATGAAGATATGATTTCCTGTGATGGTGAAGTAGTGCATGAGCAGATGACACATGAGGCTTTTGGCGAACGGAAGGGGAATCAGAAACGCCCCACTTTATATGAAGAAGGGCCGTGGGCTTACAAGAGAAAGAATAAGTATTACATGGCGTTCGCGTCCACCTGCTGTCCCGAAGGCATGGGATATTCGATGAGTGACTCTCCAACTGGTCCCTGGGTATATAAAGGTATGATTATGGAAGGTGACAGAAGATCAAATGGCAATCATCCGGGTATTATCGACTATAAAGGGAATACGTATGTCTTTGGCTTCAATTATGATATCCATTTTTCCAAGATTTCCCAGCACTATGAGCGACGCTCTATTTGTGTGGAGAAACTGACCTTTAATCCGGATGGCACAATTCAGCAACTTCCGTTCTGGACGGCAAAAGGCGTAGATCCGGTGGGTAAGCTGGATCCTTACCGTCGCATTGAAGCTGAGACAATAGCTTGGAGTGAGGGCTTGAAGACAGAAAAGAGCGAGGCAGGTATGTATGTTACGGCTATTCACGACGGGGATTATATTCGTGTGCGCAATGTCGATTTCAAGAAAGGGGCGAAGTCATTTGAAGCAGTTGCTGCATCGTCTTCTTCCGGTGGGCAAATAGAAATTCGTTTGGATAACAAAGAAGGTACGCTGATCGGCACCTGCGTTATTGGCAATACAGGTGGTCCGGAAAGTTGGAAGACTTTCCAGGCTCAGGTTGATAAAGTAAAAGGCGTGCACGATGTTTACTTCATCTTTAGAGGCGGCGAAGATGAGCTATTTAACTTCGACTGTTGGAAGTTTATCAGATAGCGGACAGTTAAGGCTTTAGTTCATTATTGCTTGAATAGATTGTATCGGAAATAGATGTTATCTATGTCTGTATAGATAAATCCGATGAATAAAAAGTGTGTAAATATCAAACAAAATCCTTACTTTTGTGTTGTTAATAAGAATGACTAACGACAATTGATACGTAATTTACTAACTAAATAAGAAAAAGAACTATGGCTAAAAGTGTTAAGGGAACTCAAACAGAAAAGAATCTGTTGACCTCATTTGCAGGAGAATCACAAGCAAGAATGCGTTACACTTATTTTGCAAGTGTAGCCAAGAAGGAAGGTTACGAACAAATTGCTGCTATTTTTACTGAAACAGCTGACCAGGAAAAGGAACACGCTAAGCGTATGTTCAAGTATCTGGAAGGTGGTATGGTAGAAATTACTGCAAGCTATCCTGCCGGTGTTATCAGCACTACATTGGATAACTTGAAAGAAGCTGCTGCCGGTGAACACGAAGAATGGTCTCTGGATTATCCTCACTTTGCTGACGTAGCAGAAAAAGAAGGTTTCTATGAAATCGCTGCTATGTACCGCAACATTTCAATTGCCGAAAAAGGTCATGAAGAAAGATACCTGGCTTTCGTAAATAATATCGAGAATGCTACAGTATTCGCTAAGGAAGGCGAAGTAGTATGGCAATGCCGTAACTGTGGTTTCGTCTTCACAGGCAAAGAAGCTCCTGAAGTTTGTCCGGCTTGCTTGCATCCGCAGGCTTACTTCGAAGTGAAGAAAGAAAACTATTAAGAAATTCTTATTTCTATGATAAAGAACGCCCGGGTGTTTCGCTTGAAGAAACATCCGGGCGTTTTGCGTTATAAGCAGTATACCCTCATGGCGGAGATCCTTATACTATTTCTTTGCGTGTGGATAATCAATCGTATAATGTAATCCGCGACTTTCCTTGCGCTCTATTGCCTGACGGGTAATCAGATAACCGACATTAACCATATTACGCAGCTCGCAAATAGCTCTGGATGCTTTGCTACGCTTGAAAAGATCTTCCGTCTCTTCATATATCATGTCCAAACGTACCCAAGCACGTTTCAGACGCAGATCACTACGTACAATACCTACATACGCACCCATAATCTGGTTGACTTCTTTCATGCTTTGAGTAATAAGCACCATTTCTTCGTTAGTCACAGTCCCTTCTGCATTCCATTCAGGTATTTCATGATTGAATTCATAACGGTCGAGCATACTTAGTGCATGTTTGGCAGCAGCATCGGCATAGACAACAGCTTCAATCAAAGAATTGGAAGCTAAGCGGTTGCCTCCATGAAGACCTGTGCAAGAACATTCTCCGACAGCATACAGACGATTAATAGAAGACTCTCCGTCCAGGTTAACTTTGATACCACCACACAGATAATGTGCGGCAGGAGCCACAGGTATATAGTCCTTTGTGATATCAATACCTAAACTAAGACACTTTTCGTAGATATTCGGGAAATGCTTCTTGGTCTCTTTCGGATCTTTATGGGTAACATCCAGATAAACATGATCGTCACCACGTTGTTTCATTTCACTGTCGATGGCACGTGCCACAATGTCACGAGGAGCAAGAGAAAGGCGTGGGTCATATTTCTGCATAAACTCTTCACCTCCCATGTTACGCAGCACGGCACCGTACCCGCGCATAGCCTCTGTTATCAGGAAACAGGGGCGGTCTCCCGGATGATAAAGGGCAGTTGGATGGAATTGGATAAATTCCATATCCTGTACGAAACCCTTGGCGCGGTATACCATAGCAATTCCGTCTCCGGTAGCAACCAATGGGTTAGTAGTATTACGGTAAACGGCACCTACGCCACCCGTAGCCATGAGTGTCACTTTAGAAAGGAAAGTGTCTACTTCGCCTGTATCTTCATTCAATACATAGGCTCCATAGCACTTGATACCCGGGGTATGGCGGGTTACAATAATCCCCATGTGATGTTGTGTGATGATTTCTACGGCAAAATGGCGATTGAATATCTCAATGTTAGGATGCGTCTTTACAGCTCTGATGAGGCTTTCCTGTATTTCGGCGCCTGTATTGTCTTTATGATGCAGGATACGGAATTCAGAGTGTCCGCCTTCTTTATGTAAGTCGAAGTCTCCTTTGTCATTCTTGTCAAATTCTACTCCCCACTCTATCAGTTCCTTGATTTGTCCGGGTGCTTCACGTACCACTTTTTCTACGGCGGCACGATCACTGATCCAGTCACCTGCAATCATGGTGTCCTCAATGTGCTTATCGAAATTATCTACCAGTGTATTGGTTACTGAGGCGATTCCCCCTTGTGCGAAGAATGTATTAGCTTCTTCCAATTCCGTTTTGCAGATGAGCGCTACTTTACCTTTATGAGCTACTTTCAGAGCGAAACTCATGCCGGCTATACCGGAACCAATTACTAAAAAGTCGAACTCTCTAATCATATTTTGTATGTTTAAGTACTGCAAAGCTACGAAATAAGTAGTTTCATTGTACTTTTCCCGTATATTAATTCACAAAATTATGATAAGAACTGTTTAACAACTTCATCCAGGGACTCTTCTTTGGCAAGTCCTATGTTCTTTCGCATACGCGAGCGTATCACGTTGACACTGTTACGGTTAATACCCATAATCAGAGCTATTTCATCCGTACTTTGGTTCATGCAGATGAGCATGGCAAGCAACTCTTCGTTGCGGGTAAGTTGCGGATAATATTCCCGTAATTTGGGTAGATAGAACGGGTATATTGCAGCAAATGATTGTCTGAAGTCATTTTCATCTTCTTTGCTAAGAAGGTTCTGCCCGGTCAGTTGACGGATAGAAGTCAGGTTATTGGTAGCCATTGCTTGCTCTATCTGTTCGGTCAACTGCTCGTTACGGCGGTTCAACTCTTGCTGGCGGGTGATTAATTTCTTTATTTCCTGTTTATGTTTTTCCAAGATCAAGCGATTGGCTTTTCGTTTATTTATAAAATAGGCGATGGAGATGATAAGTATCAACAGCAGGGCGATGGAAATACATATATTATAGAATAACTGTTGCTTTTGCAGTTTCACTTGTGCAGAGAGCAAAGTATTTTCTTTTTCTTTCCGTTCAGTATCAAACCGGATATTGGCAGCAGCAACAGCACGCATCTTTTCAGCTGAATTCAGCGAATCCGTAAAAGTCTGGCTACGTTTATAGCAACGAATGAATGCATCCTTCATATTCATATCCAGATAGTAGTCCGTAAGTATGTCGTTGGCCTTTTGTTCTCTGGATTTCATATCCATGCCTATAAAACCTTGTGCGGCTTTCTCTATCAGAGATATTCCTTGCGCAGCTTTTCCTGTTTGCAATAAAGCCCGTCCTAAGTGAAGTTCCAACTCATATTTGGCCCATTGTGGCATGCGGGAACTGTCCGGGCAGATACTTAACGCAAGCGTTAACGCCTTTTGTACAGAATCGGGATACTCCAGATAGGCTTCGGCTGTAATGACTTTGTTCACAAATACTCCTTTGAAACTGCCTTGAAGGGCTGAAACTTTCTCAGCTTGGTTTAAATAATAGAATATGGAATCTTTATTCTTAGTTTGACCGAATATAGATGCCCGGTAGCGATAGAGATCACCCAGCCCGAAACTGTCTTTCAGAAGCGAGTAATGTTGGGCTTCCGCATTCAGTTGCAGGGCGCGGTCGTACATGCCCAGTTCTGCATAAAGGTTGGCTTGTTCGCCATAGGCTATTACGATATTGGGAGGAGGTATGCTGTCGGTATAACTGCTGATGGCCTCCTGATTGATGGCAACAGCCTTTTCATATTCCCCGATAAGGCGATAATAAATACCGAGTCGTGACATGATGCGAAGCATATTCCGGTACTCTCCTCCTTGTCGGTAAGCTTTCATGGCTTTTTCTAATATTCGGATGGCTCGGGGGATGTCATTTCCGGAATAGATATAAACTCCGCTGATCATTTCAGCTTGTGGGATAAAACGGTTGGCATTTTCATAGTCGGGTAGTTGCAGGTATTCATTGGCCAACCCGATGGCTTGTTCATTGTCTCCATGCATCTGGTGCAGACTTGCCCGGGCAGATAACAGTTCATGTTTGCAGTTCTCTTGTATGAATGGAATCTGGCTGAGACTATCTATATATTCCATGCCGGAACGAATTTGCTTGCTTTTTAAGTAGTTGTAGTAAGAAATGGTAAGTATTTCCCGGGCATACTTAATCAGTGTATCATTTTCTTCCGTATTATTTACATTTTCCAGTAATTCCGCTAACTTTATTTTAGTCATATTTTCAGTTTCCCGGAACTTTTCCTCTTTTAGTAATGTGGTGAGTTTTTCTGCTGTTTGTTGCCACTGTCCGACATCTTCTGTGTTTGGAGAATGTGAATCAGTAGTACAGGCTCCTACAAATAGTAAGAGCAAGAGTAGTGGTTTTCCTATATTCATGATTCTAAAAACTTACTTTGTTTGGGCAAAGATACAATTCCATTTGGAAAAAAAAGAAATGATATCTATATTTTATGGCTTTTATTCATAGTTGATAATGAGGAAGATACATTTTTGTACATTGGATTGTATATTGGTTATTTATGGTTTAATCTTATAATTTCTGCAAATTTGTAGCTTAATAGAAAATTAACTGACAATGAATAAAGTGGAAAAAATATCCCGATTGTGTATGAAAGAGATCAGTAGGGCTTTGATAGAAATGATTTCCGAAGACTCGCCTTATGCTTCGAAAGATATGCTTTGCGGAGCGCGTGGTGCTGTTTTCCGTGAGATTTTTATTTTCCATTATCCGGACTTTATAGGGAAAGTACAGGAACTGGTTCCCGGTGTTACGAAAGATGAGGAACTGCTTTGCATGTTGGTGGCCCTTGGACAGTCTGTAGAAGAAATAGAGAACTTGTTTTGCCTGCCTGCCGAGCAGGTATATATGTTCCGTAAATCGGTATGTTGGAAAATGAGACTGGAGGAAGTAAAGCTGTTAGGTGACAAACTAAGGGAGATATTGGAAGAATAACTCACTTCGTTTCGTAAAAATACCTATCTTAGCAGCAAAAATCAGAGTCAATGAATCGTATCTTTCATGCCCGCATTGCTGCGGGGCAATATCTATTTTTGCTGATAACAACGGCTATTACCATTCATGAAATGTGGATGAAACATGCCATTATGACTATTCTTTTTATGCTTCTGCTCATTATTGCTATTGAGCGTCTTATTCATACCACCTATACACTGACGACGGATGACAAGCTTATCCTCTTTTATGGTCGTTTTTCACGTTCAAAGGAAATACTCCTGAAGGACATTATTTCTGTAGAGCGTGCTTCGTCCATGAAAATAGGACGTTTCGCCGTGATGCGCTATGTGCTGGTGAAGTACGGGACGAAAGAAAAATGTGCTGTGTTGCTTCCGGTGAAGGAAGATTTGTTCATAAAGACTCTTACTAACCGTTTAAGTGAAGTGAAGAAATATTAATTCTCGATTTCCTTTTTGCAGTCTTCCAGAAAGTCGTTCGTCTAATTTCTAAAAATAAGAGAAATGATGATGAATTTGACTTGTGCTATTTTGCATGCCGACAGACAGGTGAGTGAACAACTGGAAGTGTTCATAGCCAAAATACCCTTTCTTTCTTTGTGTGGAAAGTACAGTAATCCCATTGAAGCATTGAAGGGTTATTATGACAACAAGGTACACCTTTACTTTGTAGGAATCGGGCAGGAAGAAATGGAAGGAATCAACGGAATGGAATTCAGTAAACTGCTTTCTCCGTCACCGTGTCATTTTTATTGCAGATACCCCTCGGTATGCCGCCGAGTGCTTCCGCTTGGATGCATTGGATTATCTGATATCTGAAATCAATTTTCCTGTCTTTTTTGAAGCGGTGAATAAGGCTTCGCGCTGGTTCAGCCTGAAAGGTGAAACAGGGATGTCGTTTACTGTCGTTCCCGAAAAGTCTCAGGCAGATACATCTCAGCCCGAAATGCCTAAAGTGATTTATGTGAAGTCCGACAATCGTATTTTCCGTTTGGATATATCCAGAATATCTTATATCGAAGGGTTGGGCGATTACGTGAAGATTTATAGTAAAGATGAACCAAAGCCTGTACTGAGCCTGTGTACAATGAAATATATGGAGGAGAGATTACCTTCTGATGAATTTATACGTGTGCACCGCTCGTTTATTATTCGTAAAGATTGCATACGTATCATAGAGAGCAGTAAAATTGCTCTGGATAAAAGAAGTATCCCTATCGGAGAGGTGTACCGGAAGAAGTTGAAAAATTATATTTCTGATTATTCTGTCCTTTAGCCTATTTCAATGTTCATTACCGGAATTGACTCATATTGAGAAAAGAGGAAGTAATTGATCATTTCAATAACTCATTTGTCCTAATTTATGAGTATTGGAAGTGGCGTTTGTAAATAGTTGATTATCAGGTGTGTTATAATCAGGGTATCTCAGTATCATATTGAGGTACCCTAAGTATGATACTGAGATACCCTAAGTATCATACTGAGACCCCCTAAATATACGACTGATCTTACAAATGTTTTATTTTGCAAATATTTATTATTTGTGTTAGAGGTGTTTATCATATATTCCCCCTTACTTTAATTTTGATCTTGATATTCTTTCTCCAAACGTAATATTCAAATTTACGCTAAATCGGCTTTCCTGCATCAGACTACTGCGTGAGTTGATCTGTTTCCGCCAAGTAGCGCCCAATGAAAGATAGGAGTACCGGATAGGAAAACTGGCTCCTGCACTTACTTCCAGGTATTGCATCTTTCCGCCTCGCAGATTTATATACGAATTACTTAAACCTATTCCACCCATCAATTCAGTGGACCGGGGAAGGCGTGGATTGGTAATATAGGTTCCCCCGATGTTCAACTTGTGCTGGTTTTCGTATTTCATGGAAGTGTAAGATGAGGTATTACGGCTCCAATCCAGATAATTATAATCGGCAGTAGCCACCCAACGTTCGGTAGCCATTGATATTCCGGTGCCGATGTGCATCGGTAAATATTGCGTCCGGCTATGATAACTCTTATCGACACCTTCACTGGTGGAAGAATTGCTATAAGTCAGATTGTTTTCGTGGTTGACCTGGAGAGAGGGGGCAAACACAAGTCCTGCCGCCCACTTCTGACTGCTGGTGGTATTGAATTCATAATGTATTCCGAAGTCTGCATAAAAGGCACGCTTGGAAGATTCGTATTCCACAATGGCACTTTCCTGCGTTTCGCTTTGGGTTACCGTTCCCAGTATGATACCCAGATTTACGCCAACGGACAGCCGTTTGGTCAATGCAAAAGCATTAGTAAGATAACAACGGTATAATCCTCCCGATCCTTCAAATAAGGAATAGGTATAATTTCCGGGCATACCTTCCACTTCTTCTTCGGTCTGAATCATGTAGCCCACGCTGCTATAGGGTGCAGCACCTATCATGGTATACCAGCGTGGCAAAATCCGGCATCCTATGCTGAAGCGGTTGGGATTGCCCATAAAGCTGGAGCTGTGATCGTTCTGAAAGGAATAACGGGCGTATGAAACCGATGCACCGACATCGAATATGAAGCAGGTGCTATCCATTCGGGTGATGGCTGCCGGATTCAGAGTATTTTGGAATCCAGCTCTGTTTAGAGCAATACCTATGTTGCCCATTCCGGCATAACGTCCGCCGTCACTGGTACTTAGCTCCCCTACTCCATACATGGAAGTGGGCAGGTTAGTGTTGTTTTGGGCTACGACAGAGAGGCTTGCTGCACAGAAGCTGCACAGCATAAGGGGAATCCGGTGGTAATGTTTCATTTTTCGTTGTATATTTTAAATCTGATATCTAATCTGCATTGTCTCTCCTGGTCGGGGTCGTTGGTGAAGATTATTTGATTGAAAGTCATTGTCATTTCATTCTCTGGTAGACTCAGGAGTAGCTTCTGCCGTTTTATGCCCCACGTACCGAAGTTGTTGCGGATGAATTCGGTTACGTCAAAGGAATAATAAGTATCCCGCCCGAACATATCGTCCACTGTCAGGTTTCCGGTCTGTACCGTAACACCATCACTGCCGTATACATAATCTTCCAATACATTGTTTTCGTCTGTGATGTAAAGGCGTATATCTTTCGGTAGTTGGTTTAGCTTGTTATAACTTCCGGCCAGCGGATAGAGGTAGAGTGTGGCGCTTTCTATGGAAACAATTTCTCCTGCATCCTGCAAATTATTCAGATAGGGAAATTCTATCTGATTATAGAATCCTGTCAATCCTTGCATATATGCCCGCCTCCCCAGGCTGCCGGAGTGGATAAGGTTCTCTATTCCGCTTTCCAAGGTAGCGAGAGGGGTACTGGTGCGATCGTGACGGATACTGGTATAGGCATAATCAGTGTTCACGCTGAAGGTCAGTTCTTTTTCTGTGCGTTGACTGGCTATTTCCTTATAGTGCAGAGTGATGGCCATGGATGAATCATTTACCATGAATCCGGTGATGCATTCTCCGTTGTTTTCGGCTATGAGTGCCAGTCCGGGGAACTTTTCTTTGAACTTATCCTGGCTGTCGAAATAGTCTTCTTCTGTTACGAGGTCATTCAGTAACTCTTTTCCCAGTTCATCGGGCAGACGTATTTCTAACTCCTTCTTTCGTCCGGGGCTTGGCGTGAAAGTGAAACTGAATAGAGGCATGCTTTCGGTAGGCAGGATAGTACTGTTGTATAAATCTTCGTCATCGTCCAGATAGATGGCTTGTTTTAGTCGGTAAACAGATATTCGTTGCTGTGTTAAGGTATCGCCCCAGAAGTTGCCGGAAGGTGTCATCCTCAGTACTAACGAGTCGAAGCTGTAACTATAATCCTCATTGGGAGTAAAGCTGTTTTTGGAGTATTCGGCATAGTAAGCGGCGGAGACTTCACCCCATGAGGCATCCTTATAGTGCCCTAACTGACAAATACTGTCCCCCCGGGTCTGTATGGAGTCCATAAGAATGGTACTGATGTCCACTGTACAAGTATCTACATATACATTATAGAAAGAACTACTCACCAGGCTTTGTCCTAATTCTGAATTTTCATCCTGGCAAGCACAGATGGCGGTGATCATTATAATCAGACTATACAATAACTTTTTCATTGTAACTCATAATATTTCGTCGCAAAGGAAAATGAAACTTCTATATCTTCCTATTAAAATCGGCTATCGGGCAGGTTTTATCGGTAAAGGTATTTACCGGAAATTTAGTGCCGTTTGTCGGTTATATTTGTTGATGAAGTACCTGTAGCCTACTTTTGCTACCAAAAATATAGTAAATCAAAATAAGTTCTGAGAAAAAATGAATCGACTATTATTTGGAATGATACTGCTGGCGGTTGGATGCCTGGCTGGCAGTTGTACAGACGACGATGAATACACGCAGGGTGTATGGATGAGAAGATCGGACCTGGACGGTGTAGCGCGGGGACAGGCCAGCAGTTTCACCATTGGAAATAAGGGTTATCTGTGTTGTGGCTATCGTGGGTCGAATAAGACATATCTGAAAGACCTTTGGGAATACAATATGGATGGTGACTATTGGACGCAATGTGCCGATATGCCCGATGCGGCACCGGGACGTCATAGTGCGGCTTCGTTTGCCCTGAATGACAAAGGTTACATTACTACCGGCATTCAGAAGACCGAACCCACGTATCTGGCAGATACCTGGGAGTATAATCCGGCTACGAATACCTGGACTCAGATGGATGACTTTGGCGGTGGTGTACGTCTCGGCGCATTGGCTTTCTCAATCGGAGGATACGGCTATGTGGGTACGGGGTTCAATGATAATTATCTGAAAGATTTCTATCGTTTTAATCCTAATGCCGCTGCCGGAAAGCAATGGGAAATTGTAAATGGATTCGGGGGATATAAACGTTGGTACGGTACGGCTTTCGTTATAGATGATGTAGCTTATGTCTGTTGTGGGCAGAACAATAACACGCTGGTTGATGATTTATGGAAATTTGATGGTGACAACTGGACTCAGTTGCGTGATATTGCCAATACTAATAGCGATGAAGATTATGATGACGATTATGCTATAACGCGCTTAGGTGCTGTATCTTTCGTGATAGACGGAAGAGGTTATATTGCTACCGGAACCCGTAGTGGTGTGACCAGTGATTATTGGGTATATGATCCTGATGAGGATTTGTGGTATGGTGACTCCGATGATGATTATACACCACTTACGAGTGTACATAATGTAAGTTCAGGAGGTTCGTCGCGTGCCTATGCCGTATCTTTCTCTACGGGCAAGCGTGGCTTTGTATTGACGGGGGCTTCGGGAACCAGCTATTTTGATGATGTTTATGAACTCCTGCCCTATGAGCAGGAAGATGTTGATTAGTGTTTTTGTGATTTATGAAGCTAGTGTTTATTGTGAAGATTGGTGTACTGTCCCTTGTGGCAGTATGCCTTTCTTGTTTCTCCGGCTGTACGAATGTCGCCGGAGAAAAGTTATCCTGCCGCTCTATGCAAGTAAAGGGGGGATATGGATATGTAGTGGTTTACGGGACAGATACACTGATTTATCAACCTTATATACCTGCCATCGGTGAGAAGATAACCTTTGCATCAGAGGAAGATGCTTTGAAAATAGGTAGATTGGTGTGTCGCAAGTTAGCGGAAAAGCAACCTCCTACCGTAAGCAGGGAGGAGATTGTTGAAAACTTACCGTCTATGCATCTTCCGGTGGCAGGTCGCTGACCGCATGTTGTATAGGCGAACAATCATAAGGGTATTTCTTTAGTAGTTTCCCTGTAATGATTTTCTTTGTGTCACTGCCGGGCCTTGACAAGGTCATGGTGTAACTAACTTGCAAGGCTTTATAATAAACATCAGCATAATACCTGTTTTGTTTCATACTGACCAGGTCCTTTTCGAAGCTAATATCTTTTAATTCACCTCTGTACATTCCTCTGTCGGTGTATATCTGCTTCTCTTGTTCGAGAATGATCTGTCCGCCTACAATACTTCCCGGCATATCCACAAGGCGGCTTGTTCCTTCGGGATTCATCCATTCCCTGGGATATTCTCCGGTGTTGGTGCCGAAGTAATACTCAGTAAAAGCATTGTAGAAAGGATAAACGGTGGTTTTCTTTATTCCTTCTCCACTACCGGTTCTGTCTATCCAAGTAATTCCCCAAGGTTCTGTTCCGGCTTCTCTTACTCCATCAAATTCATCCAGATAATAAGAGATGGATTCTATCTGATAGTAATTGGTGCATACCTTCTGCTGGATGAATATTTGCTCTGAGTAAAGTCCTTGTTCGGTACTTAGTTTGATAATTAATTTGCGTTCTTCTCCCGCAAAGTTGTCATTCAGGTGTATAATAAGGGATTTCGCTTTGTCGCGGGTGATGCTGCCCCAATGAAAGTGTACAGTGCCCATACCCTCCAGCTTCAGGGGATATCCGTTCTCATCTGTCATGATGCCTCCGTCCGGATACATAACGGAAGCTACAATCCAGTTGGTTCTGGTCATCGGGATCTCTATGGAGTTTGCATCGCCTTCAACAGTAAATTCTTCTGTAGAAGAGAAACGTTCATCATTTTCATTATCACAGGCTGTTCCGCAGAAAAGAATGACAATGGAGAATATTAGCATTTGGAGTACGTTCATTCGTTTCATGTGTCTCTAGTTTCGTTAGTTTAAAATAGCTTTTGTTTATAGACGTATTTTTATTGGGAAATACTGCAAACAAAGGTATGTTTTTTTAGTAAGAAAAAGATAAGGGGTGGTACTTTTTGTAGAATATTAGTTGTACCTTGTAGGTCTTTAAATCAACAAAATACATATAAAGTATGGAAAACGAATTACAAGTAATCAGAGAGCAGGAAATAGAAGCATGCTTAATAGAACTGAGAGGACAGAAAGTTTTGCTGGACAGAGATGTGGCAATGCTGTACGGAGTAGAAACGAAGCGGGTGAATGAAGCGGTGAGGAATAATCCGGATAAGTTCCCGGAAGGGTATCTCGTTCCTTTGCAAGTGTTTGAAAAACAGGGACTGGTCGAAAATTTCGACCGGTTCAAAACATTAAAGCATGCTACAATGGAGCCTAAAGCCTTCGCCGAAAAAGGTCTTTACATGCTTGCCACTGTTTTGAAAAGTCCTCGTGCTACGGCTACGACTCTTGCCATTATAGAGTCTTTTGCTCATTTAAGAGAACTCTCCCGTAATCTAAATATTTTGTCAACTGAAGTAGATGAAGATAAACAGAAAACATTGACCCAACGCAGTAGCGAGTTACTTCACGAATTATTGTCTGTAGAAGAGAAGGGAGATACAACAGAAACCGAATCTTCGATAGAACTGAATTTATATGCTTTAAAGATGAAGCGTACGGTGAAAAAGATAAAGAAAGGATAATTCTTTTGTGCAGATAAGAGAGGTTTTTATTAACTTGCAGGCAGTTTACAAATAACCCTTGTATATATGGAAAAAATATTCAAATCCAAAGGTATGACTACTACTGAAAAATGGGTAATAGTATTTGTTCTTACTTTTATGTGCGGTACATACCTGTTGCTGAAAGAGGCGTCTGTCTTATGTGGATTCATTGTGGCTATTCCTTTCCTGATTAGTAATTACCAAAGGAAATATATCATTAAAGAAAATGGAGACCTTTGGGTGAAGACAGTGTTCGGTATATCTCAGAAGGCGATCGGAGTGAACTGTATCCTCTATAACCCGTCTGCCAAAGGATGGCAATGGCGCGTCCGCCAGATGGTGGTCAGGTATCAAAATGGATTGAAGAAAGGCTTTTTCCCGATTACTCCTGCTGACCCGGAAGGACTGATAGCCGCACTTAAAGAAAAGAATCCTGGTCTTGAGTTGCAATATACCTATAAATAAATAGAAACTATGAAATACCAAGTTGCCATTATCGGTGGAGGTCCTGCGGGATATACTGCTGCCGAAGCTGCCGGGAAAGCCGGACTAAGCGTAGTGTTGTTTGAAAAGCAAAGTTTAGGTGGAGTCTGTCTGAATGAAGGCTGCATCCCTACCAAGACTTTATTGTATTCGGCAAAAACGTATGATGCTGCACGCCATGCTTCCAAATATGCAGTCACTGTTTCCGAAGTCTCATTTGATTTGCCGAAGATAATTGCCCGTAAACAGAAAGTGGTGCGTAAACTGGTGTTGGGCGTTAAAGGTAAGCTGACTGCCCACGGAGTGAATATCGTGCAGGGGGAAGCTACCATCATCAATGAGAATACGGTGCAGTGTGGTGGTGAGACTTATGAGTGCGAGAATCTGATTTTATGCACCGGTTCGGAAACATTCATCCCTCCTATTCCCGGAGTGGATACTGTACCTTTCTGGACGCACCGTGATGCTTTAGACAATAAGGAGCTTCCCGCTTCACTTGCCATTATTGGTGGTGGAGTAATCGGTATAGAGTTTGCTTCCTTCTTTAATAGTCTGGGTGTACAGGTCACTGTTATCGAAATGCTTGATGAAATCCTGGGAGGCATGGATAAAGAGCTTTCTGCTCTTCTGCGTGCGGAATATGCAAAACGTGGAATCAGGTTTATGCTTAGTACGAAGGTCGTATCTCTTGCTGAGGCTTCTTCCGAAGACGGGAAGCCACAAGTACAGGTTAATTATGAGAATGCAGAAGGCACAGGCAGCGTGCTTGCCGAGAAATTATTGATGAGTGTAGGTCGTCGTCCGGTAACGAAAGGTTTTGGGTTGGAGAATCTGGAACTAAGAAGAACGGAACGAGGGAATATCTGTACAAACGAACAGATGCAAGCCTCTGCTCCGGGAGTATATGTATGTGGTGACCTGACTGGTTATTCTTTACTGGCACATACAGCCGTCCGTGAGGCGGAAGTAGCTGTGCATACGATACTTGGCAAGAAAGATGTCATGAACTATTGGGCTATTCCCGGTGTAGTATATACCAGTCCGGAGATTGCAGGAGTAGGACAGACGGAAGAAAGTCTGCAAATGAAAGGTATTAATTACCGTGTTGTAAAACTTCCGATGGCTTATTCCGGTCGTTTTGTTGCTGAGAACGAAGGAGTGAACGGAGTTTGTAAACTTCTGATAGCAGATGATGAAACTATAGTGGGAGCACACATACTGGGTAATCCGGCTTCTGAAATTATCACTCTGGCAGGTATGGCTATCGAACTGAAACTGACTACCGAAGCCTGGAAGAAAATAGTATTCCCGCATCCCACGGTTTCAGAGATTTTTAAAGAAGCGTTATAGTACTAAAGTACTGTAAACAACTTGCAAGACTTTTATATCATAGGCTCTATACACAAGAGTCCATCTTGAATCCTGAAAGGACGAAATTGAGATATATCTGATTACGTCCTTTCAGGACTTAAAGGCGATGGATATATGTTTCCTTGCCAACTTAAAGATTAGAACAATGAAAACTGTAAAATTGATGACTTGTAATGATGCAGCCCAGGCACACATCATTCAAGGAGCGTTAGAGAATGAAGGTATTTCTTCTCTTCTTCATAATGAGAATATGTCCACGTTGCTGCGTGGATATATTAATAACATTGCTGGAGTAGATATACTGGTCGATGAAGAGGATTACGAAGCTGCTGTCCGCCTGTTGGAGCAAAATCAAATGATTCCGGAACAATTGAAATATTGCCCTTTCTGCGGTTCATCCGATATTAAATTTGTGTTGAAGAAAGAGCATCGGGTGAGAGCCATTATGTCGGCTATTGCTTCTTTATTGGCAGCAACTCCTCCGGGAAACAATCATTGGGAGTATGTTTGCCATGCCTGTGGAGGAAAATTTGAAAAACCGGTTGCGGAATTCCGTCCGGCGGAAGTGTGATAAGTGTCAGTAACTAAATTAGCATGAAAAAATATCTATTGTCTCTTGCTCTTTCCCTCTTGTTTATTCCTGTAACCGTATGGGGACAAAATACGGTTGTTAAGGCCCTCTCTTCCCGTCTGGATACCTTGATTAAATATCAACTTCCTGTCGGCTCCAACGTTGGCATATCCATATACGACCTGACTGACGGGAAGCCTTTATACACTTATCAGGCGGATAAGCTCTCTCGTCCGGCTTCTACTATGAAACTGCTGACTACTATTACCGCCCTTGCCCATCCGGATGCGGATGATCCTTTTAAAACAGAAGTATGGTATCAGGGAGTGATTGAACAAGATACGCTGAAAGGTGATTTGTATGTTGTGGGTGGATATGACCCTGAATTTGATGATGAAGCTCTGGATTCATTGGTAAATGCGGTAAGTCGTTTCCCATTCTCGGTGATATCGGGCCATGTATATGGAGATGTTTCTATGAAAGACTCCATTTATTGGGGAAGCGGTTGGGCTTGGGATGATACGCCTGCCTCCTATCAACCTTATCTCTCGCCATTGATGCTGAATAAAGGTCTGGTCACTGTTACGGCTTCTCCCGGCGAACGGGGTCACTTGGCAATTCTCGATTGTGTTCCTGCCTCTTCTTATTATACCGTAACGAATGAAACCAAATCCCGTACTCCTGCTGCCGGACGTTTCGGGGTTTCCCGGGATTGGCTACAGAATGGTAACAACGTAGTTGTAAAAGGAAATGTGGAAAGTAAGCGGATAGGTACGGTTAATATCTATTCCTCCCAGGATTTCTTTATGCATACCTTTCTTGAGCGTTTGCGGGCAAAAGGTATCAGTTGTCCTGACGACTATTCTTTTAATGAATTGCTGAAAGATAGTGTTTCGGTACAAATGGCCTTGTTTGAAACCTCTACTCAGGATGTTGTCAATCAGATAATGAAAGAAAGTGATAATCTGAATGCGCAGGCTTTACTCTGT
>ENA-UEOI01000361-UEOI01000361.1-human-gut-metagenome-genome-assembly--contig:-NODE-361-length-51583-cov-5.593678_pt1 | contig 51583 bp, 45 predicted proteins | sample MGYA00242883_ERZ507882 | MGnify/ENA primary metagenome ERZ507882 (study PRJEB26167, sample SAMN06115502) | human gut metagenome | host: Homo sapiens | place: China:Chongqing | collected 2015-07-29...
TGGAGGAGATGGTGCGGTCGGGATTGGTGATGGCCTGACGCTTGGCGACCTGACCGACCATACGCTCGCCGGTCTTGCTGAATGCCACCACGGACGGGGTGGTGCGGTTGCCCTCCGCGTTGGGGATAACGACTGCCTCGCCGCCTTCCATCACGGCTACGCAGGAATTGGTCGTACCAAGGTCGATACCGATAACTTTAGACATAATGATTGCCTCCTGTATATTTACACATTTATATTACGAACTGTTATAACATCGGAACACCGTTCCGGAAATGACTTGCTCAGTTTGCCACCTTCACCATGGCGAAGCGCAGCACCTTATCTCCGATCATGAAGCCCTTCTGGAACACCTCTACGATGGTGTTCTCGCCCACGGACTCGTCCTCCGCGTGCATCACGGCGTTGTGCTTCTCCGGGTCGAAGGGCTGCCCCAGCGCCGGGATCTCGGTGACGCCCATCTGCCCCAGCACCTCCATGAACTGCTTGCAGATCAGCTCCATGCCCTGCCGGTGGGGGTCGCCCTCCTCAAACTGCTGCACGCCCCGTTCCAGATTGTCCAGCACCGCCAAAAAGGGCTTCACGGTGTCGGCCCTGGCGTCGCCGTACACGTGCTCCTTCTCCCGGGCCGTCCGCTTGCGGTAGTTGTCGTACTCCGCCGCCAGCCGCAGATACTTGTCATTGGCCTCCGCCAGCACCTTGGCCAGCTGCTCCATCTGCTCCATCTGAGACTTGGTGACGGTGAACGTCTCCTCCGCGGCCTCCTCCACAGGCGCGGCGTTTTCCGCCGCCGTCTCCTCCGCAGGGGCTTCCTGCCGGGGCTGCTTCTTTTCCTTCTTATCCTTCTCGTTCATTGTGTATCCTCCGGTAGCTGTTTTTTACCAAACATACGGCTCAGGCTCTCCGCAAAGTAGCTCAGCCGCGCCGCCACAGCGGCGTAATCCATACGGGTCGGTCCGACCACGCCCACCAGCCCGCGCATATTGTCGCCGATGTCATAGCTGGCGATGACCACGCTGCTCTCCTTCAGGGCGTCGTTCACGTTTTCCGGCCCGATGAGGATCTGCATAGGCGCGTCGCTCTGGGGCACAGGCAGGTCCTCCTTGTTGTCCACCATAAAGCTCATCAGGTCGTGGGCCTTGTCGATGTCCCGGAACTCCGGGAACTTCAGCAGCTGGCTGGCGCCGTTGGTGAACACCTGCTGGTGCTGGCTTTCCTCCAGCAGCGAGCAGGCATATTCCGTCACCCGGTTCAAAAGTAAGAACCACTGGCCGGACACCTGCTCCGACAGGTTCATCAGCGTGCCGTTCATCTTCTCCGGCCCGACGCCGGTGAAATGCGTGTTCAAAAGGTGGCTCAGCTGTGGCAGCGTCTCCGCCTCCAGCGGCAGCTCCAGCGCCATGAGCTGGCTCTTCACCCGGTTGTCCGACAGCATCACCACGGCGATGAAGCTCCGGGCGTCCACGCCGATCAGCTCGAACCGCTGCACGGTGGCGGCGGTGCGGTGGTCGGCCACGGAGTAGGTGGGGTAGCCCACAAAGCTGGACACCATCTGCCCCGCCTGGCTGATGACCTGATCCACCTGCTGCAAAGGCCCGGACAGGGCGGTGTTGATCTTCTCCGTCTCCTCGGCGGACAGCGCCTTGCGCTCCATCAGCTCGTTGACGTACAGCCGGTAGCCCTTGGCCGACGGGATGCGTCCCGCCGACGTGTGGGGCTGCTCCAGGTAGCCCATCTCCGTCAGGTCCGCCAGCTCGTTCCGCACCGTGGCGGAGCTGACCTTTTCCGGCATCAGCTCCACGATGGCCTTCGAGCCCACCGGCTCGGCGGTGGCGATGTAGCTGTCCACCACGATCTTCAATATCTGTTTTTTGCGTTCGGTCAGTTCCATAGCAAAATTCTCCGTTTAGCACTCTTCTTCCTTGAGTGCTAAACGAAGTGTACCACCCGCCGCCGCCAATGTCAATAGCCGGGGTTTTAATTATTTGTGAACAACGGCCGCGTCCGACCGCTTGCGCTCTCTGCGTTTTCGTGATAGGATACGGACAAAACGCTGGGGAGGATACAGCCAATGAAAAAGATCGACCAATGTGAAAGCTCCGCCGTGCTGGTGGGCCTGCTGCTGGCCGGCATCCTGCTGGTCATGGGCGGCTACCGCATTTTCTCCTACCTGTGCGAGAACGGCGGCATGAACGTGACCACGTTTCTGCTGGGTGCGGCGGCGCTGGTGCTGGCGGTGGGCGGCCTTCTGCTGGCCAACCGGGCCTTCCGCCGGTTGAAGGAGCTTCAAAAGTAAAAAAGGAAACGGCGCACCGCGCCGTTTCCTTTTTTGTGTCTCACTCGCTGTCCAGCTTGAGGACGGCCATAAACGCCTCCGTGGGCACCTGCACCGTGCCCAGATTGCGCATCTTCTTCTTGCCCTCCTTCTGCTTCTCCAGCAGCTTCTTCTTCCGCGTGATGTCGCCGCCGTAGCACTTGGCCAGCACGTCCTTGCGCATGGCCTTCACCGTCTCCCGGGCAATGATCCGCCCGCCGATGGCCGCCTGGATGGGCACTTCAAACAGCTGGCGGGGGATGTTCTCCTTCAGCTTCTCGCACAGCCGCCGGGCGCGGCCATAGGCCTTGTCCCGGTGGGCGATAAAGCTCAGCGCGTCCACGCCGTCGCCGTTGAGCAGCAGGTCCACCTTCACCAGATCGCTGGTGCGGTAGCCGGACAGCTCGTAGTCCAGACTGGCGTAGCCCTTGGTGTTGGCCTTCAGCGTGTCGAAGAAATCGTAGATGATCTCGTTCAGCGGCATCTGATAGTGCAGCTCCACCAAATGGGTGTCCAAATACTGCATATCCTTGAACTCGCCCCGCCGGTCCTGGCACATGGGCATGATGTTGCCCACGTAGTCCTGAGGCGTGATAATGGACACCTTCACATACGGCTCCTCCGCGTGCTCGATGGTCCCCGGGTCGGGGTAGTTGTGGGGATTGTCCACCTTCACCATCGTGCCGTCGGACTTGTAGACGTGGTAGATGACGCTGGGCAGCGTGGTCACCAGATCGAGATTGAACTCCCGCTCCAGCCGCTCCTGGATGATCTCCATGTGGAGCATCCCCAAAAAGCCGCAGCGAAAGCCGAAGCCCAGCGCCACGGAGCTCTCCGGCTCGAAGGTCAGGCTGGCATCGTTAAGCTGCAGCTTCTCCAGCGCGTCCCGCAGATCGGGGTACTTGCTGCCGTCCTCGGTGTAGATGCCGCAGTAGACCATGGGCTGGGCGGGCCGGTAGCCCGGCAGCGGCTCGGCGGCGGGGTTGGCCGCGTCGGTGATGGTGTCGCCCACCCGTGTGTCCTTCACGTTCTTGATGCTGGCGGTGAAGTAGCCCACCTCGCCGGCCTGCAGCGCGTCCGCCGGCTCGTTGCCGATGGGCTTGAGATAGCCGCACTCCAGCACGGTGTACTCCGCGCCGGTGGCCATCATGCGAATGGTCTGCCCCTTGCGTAGCGTGCCCTCCTTGATGCGGAAATACACCACCACGCCCACATAGGGGTCGTACTGGCTGTCGAACACCAGCGCCCGCAGCGGCGCTTTCGGGTCGCCGGAGGGTGCGGGCACGTTCTGCACCACGTCCTCCAGCACCGCGTCGATGTTGATGCCCAGCTTGGCGGAGATCTCCGGCGCCTCCAGCGCCGGCAGGCCGATGATGTCCTCTACCTCCTGCTTGGCCTTCAGCGGGTCGGCGGCGGGCAGGTCGATTTTGTTGAACACCGGCAGGATCTCCAGATCGTGGTCCATCGCAAGATACGTGTTGGCCAGCGTCTGGGCCTCCACGCCCTGGGTGGCGTCCACCACCAGCAGCGCGCCCTCGCAGGCGGCCAGCGACCGGCTGACCTCATAGTTGAAGTCCACGTGGCCCGGCGTGTCGATCAGGTTCAGGGCGTACACCTGCCCGTCCTGAGCGGTGTAGAAGATGCGCACGGCCCGTGACTTGATGGTGATGCCCCGTTCCCGCTCCAGATCCATGTTGTCCAGCAGCTGGTTCTCCATCTCCCGCTCCGGCACGGCGTGGCACTTCTCCAGCAGCCGGTCCGCCAGCGTGGACTTGCCATGATCAATATGTGCGATGATGGAAAAGTTGCGGATATGAGATTGGTCAAACATATATAAACCTCCTGGGTCTTATTTCTTGCCGGTGGTCAGCTCGTCCACGTTGTGCAGCACCTGGGCCACGCTCTGCCCCAGCCCCGGCGCGGCGGTGAGATCGTCGGAGCTCAGCTCCGGCAGCGCGGAACGCTCCAGCCCCTGCAAATAGGCCGCGCGGCTGCGCAGCATGGCGGCGTCCACCGTGCCGCCGTCAAAATCCACCGGATCGGCGGCGAACAGATCCTCGCTGCCGCCGCTGCGCCGGTACAGATGGCGCAGCAGCGTATACAGCGCCGCGCTGAGGTACTCCCCGGCGGCGGTGATGGCCGCCCGGTCGCCGCACTTGCCCAGCAGATCGAACAATACGCCGGTGGTGTTCACCACCAGCTTTTTCTGCAGCGTGGCCAAAATACTGCCCTTCAGCGTCCCCTTCTCGTCGCTGGCGTCGTACAGCTCCGCTGCCTCGATGATCGACCCATCCCGGCTGGAGCTGCGCCCCAGCAGAAAGTCCGCCGACACGCGGTAGTAGTCGCACACCCGGCTGACGAAGGCCAGTCCCGGCTCACGGATACCGTTTTCATAGTGGCTCAGCAGCGCCTGGCTCACGCCCAGCGCCGCCGCCGCCTTGCGCTGGCTCACGCCGGTCTCCTGCCGCAGCAGACTCAGCGTTCTGGAAAAATCAGTTGCCATTTCTCTCACCCTATCCTAATTTATATACAGCCCGTAAAGTATATCCTAAATTATACAAGTTGTAAATGCCCTTTTCCGCCGCGCCGCCGAAAAAAATTTGCGCGCCGCCGCCCGCCGTGCTACAATAGGGAAAACTTTCACGGAGGTGCGATATGGAAGAACTGAAGCTGTATGTGGTATACCACGCCAAGCCCGGCGGACGGGAGATGTTCGTCCGCACCCTGGTGGAGCAGGGTGTCCTCACCGCCATCCGCAATGAGCCCGGCTGCTTGGCCTACGACTACTACTTCTCCGCCCAGGATGAGAACGAGCTGCTGCTCATCGAGCGCTGGGAGAGCGCCGCCCACCAGCGCGTACACATGGAGCAGCCCCACATGGACGCGGTGCGGGCGGCCAAGGCCCAATATATCGACAGCACGGAGCTGGGCAAGTTCCGCCTGGAGGACTGACCATGCTGTTCGACACCCACGCCCACTACGACGACGAGGCCTTCGACCCGGACCGTGACGCGGTGCTGTCCGCCCTGCCGACGCAGGGGGTGGGCCTTGTCCTGAACCCCGGCTGTGACCTGCCGTCCTCCCGCAAGGCGGTGGCATACGCCCGGACATACCCCCACGTCTACGCGGCGGTGGGTATCCACCCGGAGAACTGCGCCGGCTTCGCCCCGGCGGACATAGAGGCCCTGCGTGCGCTGGCGCGCCAGCCCAAGGTGGTGGCCATCGGCGAGATCGGCCTGGACTACTACTGGGCGGAGAACCCGCCCCGTGACTTCCAGCAGCAGGTGTTCCGCGCCCAGCTGGCCCTGGCCCGTGAGCTGGACCTCCCCGTCATTGTCCACGACCGGGAGGCCCACGGCGACACCCTCGCCATCGTCTCCGAGTTCCCGGAGGTACGGGGCGTGTTCCACTGCTTCTCCGGCAGCCCGGAAATGGCCCGGGAGCTGCTGCAGCGGGGCTGGTATCTGGGCTTTGACGGCCCTGTCACCTACAAAAACGCCCGCCGCGCCCCGGAGGTGGCCGCCGTCACGCCGCTGAACCGGATGCTCATCGAGACGGACAGCCCCTACATGACCCCCGTGCCCTACCGCGGCCAGCGCAACAGCTCCGCCTACGTCTATCTGGTGGCGGAGAAGCTGGCGGCGTGGAAGGACGTCTCCCCGGCGGAGCTGGCCCGCATCACCGCGGAAAACGGCCGGCGCCTGTTCCGCATCTCCTGACGGCACAAACAGACCCCCGGTGCTCCACCGGGGGTCTGTTACTTTGTGTGCGTATACGATTACTGCGCCTTTTCCAGCAGGCTTACCCGCTCCGCCATCTGGCGCACCATGAGCTTGAGAAAACGCACCTCGTCCTCCAGCTCATCCACCCGTGCGCGGGGTATCAGCCTCTCCTGGATGTCCGCCGTGCCCTCTGCCAGCAGCCGAAGCTGCGGCTTGATCTGATTTTCCACCACAATGCTTATCTGCCGGGAGACAAGCTCCTCCAGCCTTTGCAGGTCCTTTTCGTCCAGCATGGCGTCGTCCTTCCTTTCGCAGCGGTCCTCGCTATTATACCGCCCGCACCGCGTGCCTGTCAACCGCCGTTTTCAGCACAGCTTTGCCCCGGCGGGCACACTGTCGTCGATCAGCATCAGGTGCAGCTTCTCCTCGCCATGCTCTTTGTGGACGGCGGAGATCAGCATGCCGCAGCTGGGAATGCCCATCATCTTCCGGGGCGGCAGGTTCAGAATGGCGATGGCCGTCTTGCCCACCAGCTCCTCCGGCTCGTAGTACTGATGGATGCCGGACAGGATGATGCGGTCCGTGCCGCTGCCGTCGTCCAGGGTGAACTTCAGCAGCTTGTCGCTCTTCTTTACCGCCTCGCAGGCCTTGATCTTCACCGCGCGGAAGTCAGACTTGAGGAATGTGTCGAAGTCCACCTCGTCCTCCACGTAGGGATCAAGCTCCACCTCGGGCAGCGCGGCCTTCCTCTGGGCCTCCTGCATGGCGTCCAGCTGGGCCATGGCGGCCTCCACGTCGATGCGGGGGAACAGGTTCTCGCCCTTGCTGATCACGGCGTCCGCGGGCAGCACGCCCCACTCCGCGGCCTTCTCCCAGGTGTGCAGCGCCTCGCCGATGCCCAGCTTGACGAATATCTTATCGCAGGTGTCCGGCATCACCGGCTGCAAAAGGGTGGTGCAGATGCGGACGCTCTCCAGCAGGTTATACAGCACCGTGGCCAGCCGGACGCACTTGCTCTCGTCCTTGCCCAGCGCCCAGGGCGCGGTCTCGTCGATATACTTGTTGGCCCGGTCGATGACCTTGAAGATCTCGTCCAGCCCGTTCTGCAGCTGCAGCTTGTCCATCTCTGCCTCGTACCTGTCCCGCAGGGCGCACACGGCCTTTTTCAGCTCGCAGTCCTCCGGCGCGTCCTCCCGGTCGGCGGGCAGTCTGCCGCCGAAGTACTTCTCCACCATGCCGGTGGTGCGGCTCACCAGATTGCCCAGCTTGTTGGCCAGGTCCGTGTTGATGGTGCTGATGAGCAGCTCGTTGCTGAAGTTGCCGTCCGAGCCGAAGGGGAACGTCCGCAGCAGGAAGAACCGCAGCGCGTCCACGCCGAACATCTCGGACAGGGCGTAGGGATCCACCACGTTGCCCTTGGACTTGCTCATCTTGCCGCCGTCGATGACCAGCCAGCCGTGTCCGTACACGTGCTTGGGCAGGGGCAGGCCCACGCTCATCAGCATGGCGGGCCAGATGATGCTGTGGAAGCGGACGATCTCCTTGCCCACAATGTGGTAGTCAGCGGGCCAGTACTTGTCAAAGTCGTGATAGCGGTCGTTGTCCAGCCCCAGGGCGGTGCAGTAGTTGAACAGCGCGTCCACCCACACGTACACCACATGGCCCGGGTCGAAATCCACGGGAATACCCCAGCTGAAGCTGGTGCGGGAGACGCACAGATCCTCCAGACCGGGCTTGATGAAGTTGTTCACCATCTCGTTGACGCGGGTGCGGGGCTGCAAAAAGTCCGTGTCCTCCAGCAGGTGCTGCACGCGGTCGGCATACTTGCTCAGGCGGAAGAAGTAGGCCTCCTCCTCCGCGTCGTGTACCTCGCGGCCGCAGTCGGGGCACTTGCCGTCCACCAGCTGGCTCTCGGTCCAGAAGCTCTCGCAGGGCGTGCAGTATTTCCCCTTGTACGCACCCTTATAAATATCGCCGTTGTCGTACATTTTCCGGAAGATCTTCTGCACGGCGGCGCAGTGATAGTCGTCGGTGGTGCGGATGAACCGGTCGTTGGAGATATTCATCAGCTTCCACAGGTCGAGAATGCCCTTTTCGCCCTCCACGATCTGATCCACGAACTGCTGGGGCGTCATGCCGGCCTCCTCGGCCTTCGTCTCGATCTTCTGACCGTGTTCATCCGTGCCGGTGAGGAACATCACATCGTAGCCCTGCAAACGCTTGTACCGGGCGATGGCGTCGGTGGCCACGGTGCAGTAGCTGTGTCCGATGTGCAGCTTGTCCGAGGGATAGTAAATCGGCGTGGTGATATAAAACGTCTTTCTTTCCATGGGATACTCTCCTTTTCCGCCGTCCCGAATGGAAGGACGGCTCAGATTACATTGTTTCATTGTAGTGCAGATGCCCCCGGTTTGTCAATGTTTTCGCCGCCGTCCCGGCAAAAAACAGCCGTTTCATAAAAAACCCCATTTACAGACGGAAAAAATGTTTGTATAATACAGGTTGGAAAATCGCTCCGGAGAAACGGAACAAAAAGTTTTAGGAGGAACAATATCGTGTCTTACAGAATTTTGGTCATCAACCCCGGCTCTACCTCCACCAAGATCGGCGTGTTTGAGGACGAGACGCTGCTTTTTGACAAGACCCTGCGCCACAGCGCGGAGGAGATCTCTCAGTTCAACACCATCCCCGCCCAGAAGGACTGGCGCCGTGACCTGGTCATGAGGGCGCTGCGCGAGGAGGGCTTCGACTCCCGCACCCTCAGCGCCGTCTCCGGCCGCGGCGGTCTGCTGCGTCCCATCCGCGGCGGCACGTATGCCGTCAACGACAATCTGGTGCGCGACTGCACCATCGGCGTCCAGGGCCAGCATGCCTCCAACCTGGGCGGCCTCATCGCCCGCGAGATCGGCGACGAGCTGGGCATTCCCTCCTATATCGTTGACCCCGTAGTGGTGGACGAGCTGGCGGATGTGGCCCGCTATGCCGGCCATCCCCTGTTCCAGCGCGTCAGCATCTTCCACGCCCTGAACCAGAAGGCTGTGGCCAAGCGCTTTGCCAAGGAGCACGGCAAGAAGTACGAGGATCTGAACCTCATCGTCTGCCACATGGGCGGCGGCTGCTCCATCGGCGCTCACGTCAAGGGCAGCGTGGTGGACACCCAGAACGCCCTGGACGGCGAAGGCCCGTTCTCTCCCGAGCGCTCCGGGACGCTGCCCACCGGCCAGCTGGTCAAGCTCTGCTGCTCCGGCAAGTACACCGAGGCCGAGCTGAACCGTATGCTCTCCGGCCGCGGCGGCCTGGTGGCCTACACCGGCTCTAACGATATGCGCTACCTGCTGGCCGAGGCTGAGCACGACAAGAAGATCGCCGGCGTGGTGGACGCCTTCCATTATCAGATCGGCAAGGAGATCGGCTCTATGGCCGCCGTCATGCACGGCAAGGTGGACCAGATCATTTTCACCGGCGGCATCACCTACGGCAAGGAGACCATTGATGCCATCTCCGAGATGGTCAGCTGGATCGCCCCCATCACCGTCTATCCCGGCGAGGACGAGCTGCTGGCGCTGGCCCAGGGCGCGCTGCGCGTCCTCAAGGGCGAGGAGAAGGCCAAGGAGTACCGCCGTCCCCGTCCCGAGGACGACAACTGATCAGCAAAAGCATACAGAACGCCCGGCGGATCACCGCCGGGCGTTTGCCTTGGAAGAGAGGGCCGGCTTTCGCCGAATCAAAGCTCCTCGTGGGGACGCTGAAAGACGCGCGCCTCACGGGTTTGGGAACGGCCGGACAGGAGGGAGGCCGCCAGACCGAAGATAACAGCGGGGAGCAGCCAGCTCAGCCCCAGGTCGTACAGGGGCAGATTGGCCATAAAGGGGATGTGGATGCCGTTGGCATTGAGGGCGCACAGCACGCTGGTCAGCAGCGCGCCAATGGCCGCGCCGCGGCTGACGCGGTCCGGCAGGCGGGGCGCCAGCAGGGAGATGAAGATCAGCACCAGCGTGGGAGGATAGATCACGTCCAGCACAGGCGCGGCCACGGCCACGATGCGGTCCAGACCCAGGTTGGACACCACGGCGCTGAACACGCAGATGGCGATGACGAACACCTTGTAGCTCACCTTGCCGCGGCACAGCTCGGCGAAGTAAGCGGCGGCGGAGCTGGTCAGGGCGATGGCGGTGGTGACGCAGGCCAGACCCACCACCACGCCGAACAGGATCACGCCCACCTTGCCCATCAGCGCCTCCACCAGCGCCATGATGAGCTGGGCGCGTCCGATGTCGCTGGTGTACTGGGCGGACACGGTAGCCCCCAGATAGGCCAAACCCATATAGACACACAGCAGGAGCACGCCGGCCAGCACGGCGGCGCCACCCACCACGCGGAACTGCTTCCTGCCGCTGTCATAGCCCTTGGCGGTGACGCTCTGCAGCACGATGATGCCGAAGGGCAGCGCCGCCAGCGCGTCCATGGTCTGATAGCCGGCCTTGATGCCGGTAACGGCGGCGTTGGCGATCTGGGGCAGGGCGGCGATCTCGCCCAGCGGTGTCACGATGCCCTTGATGATGATGGCAAACAGACCCACTAACAGCAGCGGCGTCAGCACCTTGCCCACGATGTCCACCACGGCGGACTCCTTGATGCACAGCGCCAGGATCAGCGCGAAGAACAGAACGGAAAACAGCACCGGGGATACGCCGGGGATGTTGGGGGCGATGGCCATTTCAAACGTGGTGGCGGAGGTACGGGGGATGGCCACCATCGGCCCGATGCACAGGATGATGGCGCACATCAGAAGCTCCGCGGGGATCTTGCCCAGCCGGAGCGTCACCGCTTCGCTGCTGCCCACCCGCAGCAGGGCGAACACGCCCAGCAGCGCCAGACCGATGTCCGCGATGAAATAGGCGGAGAAGCCCAGCAGCCACTGCGGGCCGGACTCCATGCCCAGGTACGGCGGGAAGATCACGTTGCCCGCGCCGAAAAACATGGAAAACAGCGCAAAGCCGACGACAATGATGTCCCGGACGGTGTTGTTACTCTTCTGCATACTTCCTTTTCTCCTCTTTTGCCCGATTTTGTTCCAAATTTTGCTGGACGCTGGTCATGCAAATCATGCATATAGGGTAACATTTTTTTCATGACAAGTGAAATGAGCGCTGTTGATGGGGGCATTAAAAAGATTCATGGGGCAAAGAATTTCGCAAAAGGCAGAAAATAATTGGCAGATAATTAACAAAAACCGCGTTGAAAAAGCCTCTGTATTGTGATATATTGAAAATTAGACCCAAAAGAATTGTGCAAAATGTCAAAAGCGAGGTTACTATGGATGATAACAAGCTGCGAGCGCTGTTGACAGCCGTCCAGTGCGGCAGTTTCGGAAAGGCCGCCGCGCAGCTGGGCTATACCCAGTCGGCCATGACCCATCTGGTCAGCAAGCTGGAGGCGGAGCTGGGCTGCACGCTGCTGCTGCGCAGCAGTAAGGGCGTCCGCCTGTCGGAGGAGGGGGAGCATCTGCTGCCCTATATTCAGAACGTCATCGACGCCTGCGCCGCGCTGCGGCAGGAGGCGGAGGGCCAGGGCCGGGTCTACGGCCGGGCGCTGCGCATCGGCTGCTTTGCCAGCATCGCCCGGGCACGGCTGCCGGAGCTGCTGCGTAAATTCCGCAAGCAGCACCCGGAGATCAAGGTGGACGTGCTGGTGCAGGGCAACGAGCTGGCCGACGCGCTGGAGGAGGACCGCATCCAGCTGGCCATCGTGGACGAGGCCTGCGCCCGTGGCTTTCAGTGGACGCCGCTGACGGACGCCCCGCTGGTGGCGGTGACACCGCCGGACTTCCCCTGGACGGAGGATACCATTCCCCTGGCCCGACTGCTGCAGGAGCCGTTCCTCTCCAGCCCGGAGCAGTATGTGGAGCAGTACCTGCCCCCGGAGGTGCCGCGCCTGGAAGTCACCGCCTCCGACGACGGGGCGATCCTGTCCATGGTGGCGGCGGGGCTGGGCGTGTCGGTGCTGTCCGCGTTTTCACTGGCGGGCTACGAGAACCGCGTCAAGGTCATCCCTCTGACCCAGCCCCTGTCCCGGCGGCTGGGCGTGGCGGTGAAGTCCATGCCGGCGGCCAACTCCTCAGCCCGGCTGTTCCTGTCATTCCTGAAGCACCAGTACCCCAACGCCCCTGTCTCCTGAGCCGCCCGCCGCTTCTTTCCCACACATAAAAGAAGGACCGCCTTTCGGCGGTCCTTCTTTTATACGTTTTCAGCGGTTCAGCACTTCTCGAACACCACGGCAGTACCCATACCGCCGCCGATGCACAGGGTGGCCAGACCCTTCTTGGCCTCGGGGCGCTTCTGCATCTCGTGCAGCAGGGTGACGATGATACGCGCACCGGAAGCACCCACGGGGTGACCCAGGGCGATGGCGCCGCCGTTGACGTTGACCTTGCTCATGTCAAAGTGCAGCTCGCGGGCCACGGCAATGGACTGCGCGGCAAACGCCTCGTTGGCCTCGATCAGATCGATGTCGTCAATGGTCACGCCGGCCTTCTTCATAGCGTTGCGAACGGCCACCACAGGACCAACGCCCATGATCTTGGGATCGACGCCGCCCTGACCCCAGCCGATCAGCTTGGCCATGGGCTTCAGACCGTACTTCTCCACAGCCTCGCCGGAGGCCAGCACCATAGCGGCAGCGCCGTCGTTGATGCCGGAGGCGTTGGCGGCGGTCACGCGCTGCGTGCCCTTGTCAGCGGCGTCCTGATAGCCGGTGGGCTCAAAGGTGTTCACCACAACGGGGTTGGGGGACTCGGCGCTCAGGGGGAACGCACCCTTCAGCTTGGCGATGCTCTCCGCGGTCACGCCGGCCTTGGGATACTCGTCCTTGGCGAAGGGCACCATGTCCTTCTTCACCTTGACCATCACGGGGACGATCTCATCGTCGAAGCGGCCGGCGGCCTGGGCGGCCTCAGCCTTCTGCTGGGAAGCGGCGGCAAAGGCGTCCTGCTCGGCACGGGTGATGCCCCACAGGTCGTTGATGTTCTCGGCGGTAGTGCCCATGTGGTAGTTGTTGTACGCATCCCACAGGCCGTCCTTGATCATGGTGTCCACCAGCTTCTTGTCGCCCATGCGGGCGCCCCAGCGGGCGTCCATGGAGGCGAAGGGAGCGGCGCTCATGTTCTCCGTGCCGCCGCAGACGACGATGTCGCTGTCACCGGCCAGAATGGAACGGGTGGCCTCGATGAGGGACTTCATGCCGGAGCCGCAGACCATACCCACGGTGTAGGCGGGGGTGGAGTAGGGAATACCGGCCTTTACGGAGACCTGGCGGGCCACGTTCTGGCCCTGAGCCGCGGTCAGGATGCAGCCGAACATCAGCTCGTCCACGTTCTCAGGCGCGACATTGGCGCGCTTCAGCGCCTCCTTGACCACCACAGCGCCCAGGTCGGCGGCGGGGGTGTTCTTCAGAGAGCCGCCAAAAGAGCCGATGGCGGTACGGCAGCAGTTGACAAGATACAGGTCCTTCATGAAAGTTACCTCCTATAAAATGTTGAAATGATTATACACCATACGGGGAAGTCTGTCTATCGCCATGATAGTCAATTTTTTAACAATAGTCAACCGTGTTTTTTGTCACCGCGTAAAAATCGTGAAAATTGTCAGACCTCTCCGCCGCTTTTCAGTCATTTTGACGAAGCTCAACCGGCGGTATCGCCGCTCTCCGCCTCCAGCGCCGCCCGGAGCTGGGTCAGCTTTTCATAGAACGCGCCGGTGTCGATGGTGTCATACAGCTTGGTGTTCACCACCACCACGGCATCCCGCACCCGCTGCTCCCACAGCACGTCAAAATACGTCTGGGCCACGGCGCTCATGTCCGTCTCCGTCCGCATCACCACATAGCACGTCCCGTCCTCATAGGGATCGATCACGGCGTCCATGCCGCCCTCCTCCAGCGCCGCGATGGCATCGCTGAGGGGATCGTCCTCCACGGCGGCCAGCGTCACGGCGGAGCCGGCCTCCTGGCCCAGCTCCTCGCAGATGGCGGCGTACTCGCCCTCCTTGTCCTCCGCCGCCTGCCAGCGCGCCAGCAGGTCGGCGGCCACGCCCTCGGCATCATCGTCGTCGGTGACGGTCACCGCGTACACGCTCATGTAGCCCTGCGCCGCGGCGTAGTCCGCCAGCGATGCCTCGTCGGGATACAGCCCGCTGCCCGGGGTACAGAACGCTTCATACAGGTTGCGGTACAGATACTGCCCCGTCTGGATCATGTCCCAGGCCGCTTCGCTGACGCCCATCACCGCCAGCCGCTGCAAAAATGATTCCTCGCTTCCGTAGTACGTCACATACTGCTGCCGCTGGGCCTCCATCTCCGCCTTGTCCGCGTCGGTCAGCCCGATCCCGGCCTCTTCGGCCCAGGCCCGCACCACCGCGTGCTGCTTCACCGCCTCCATGGCGTCCGCCTTGGCGTATGCGCCGAAGGTCATGTCCTCCGTCACGGCGGCATCCCAGTCCAGACCCTCCACCTGCCCGGCCAGATAGTCGCAGTCCTGGGCCAGCCAGTACAGATACTCCTCCGCCGTCACGGTCTGCCCGTCGATGAGCAGCAGCTCCCCGTCCGGGTGCAGGCCGCTGGCCTGATACAGCAGCCCGTCGGTGCGCTTGCCGTTTTTCATGCCGCCGGTGAGGGCGAACGCGCCCACCAGCACCGCGGACGCGATCACGCCCGCCAAAAATCTGATCCAGTTACTTTTCATGTGTCGTCTCCTCTGTCCGGGCCGCGGCCCTGTTCTCTTCCTGCTGCAAACGCAGCGCCTCCACCAGCCCTCCGGCGGCGGCCAGCGCCTCCTCCTTGGGCTGCATATACAGCGTCAGCTTCGGCACAGCTCCGGCGGACAGCTGCGCGCGGCTTCGGTAGCCCGCCATGGTGCACACCGCCAGCAGCGATGCCGCGTCCATGTGCGGGTCGAAGCTGAACACCAGCTGCCGCCCCTTCTGTGTAATATCGGTGACGCCCGCTGCCATGGCCGCCGCCCGCAGCAGCGCCACCTGCAGAAGCGCCGTCACCGGCCCGGGCACGTCGCCGTACCGATCCAGCAGCTCGTCGGTCAGCTCGCTCTCGTCCTCCGCCGTCCGCAGCGCGGCGATGCGGCGGTACAGATCCATCCGCTGTTCCGGCGCGGGCACATAGCTCTCCGGGATATAGGCCGCCACCGTCAGGTCCGCCGAGCACTCCACCCGGGCGGGCACGGCCTTGCCCTGCTGCTCCAGCACCGCGTCGTTCAGCAGCTTCAGATACATGTCGTAGCCCACGGACATCATATACCCCGACTGCTCCGGCCCAAGCAGGTTGCCCGCGCCCCGTATCTCCAGGTCGCGCATGGCGATCTTGAACCCGGAGCCGAACTCCACATATTCCCGTATGGCCGTCAGCCGCTTGGCCGCCACCTCCGTCAGCACCTTTCCGGTACGGTACGTCAGATAGGCGTAGGCCCGCCGTGCGCTGCGCCCGATACGTCCCCGTATCTGGTGCAGCTGGCTCAGACCCATGTTGTCCGCGTCCTCGATGATCAGCGTGTTCACGTTGGGGATGTCGATGCCCGTCTCGATGATGGTGGTGCACACCAGCACGTCGATGTCGCCCTCAGCCATCCGTCCCATGACCCGGCTCAGCTCGCCCTCGGACATCTTTCCATGGGCCGTCTCCACCACCGCGCCATCGCCCAGCAGCTCCCGCAGCCGCCGGGCCGTGGTGTCGATGGTCTCCACCCGGTTGTGCAGGTAGTAGGCCTGCCCGCCCCGGTCCAGCTCCCGCCGCAGCGCCTCCGCCACGATGCCCCAGTCGTGCTCCAGCACGTAGGTCTGCACCGGCTGCCGGTCCTGTGGCGGCTGCTCAATGGTGCTCATGTCGCGGATACCGCTCAGGGCCATGTTCAGCGTCCGGGGGATGGGCGTGGCGCTGAGGGTCAGCGTGTCCACCTGCTTTGTCCGCTCCCGGAGCTTTTCCTTGTGGGTCACGCCGAAGCGCTGCTCCTCGTCGATGATCAGCAGTCCCAGATCCCTGAACTCCAGATCCTTGCTCAGCAGCTTGTGGGTGCCGATGAGCAGGTCCACCCGGCCCTCCTTCACCCGCTGCAATATCTCCTTCTCCTGCTTGGGTGTGCGGAAGCGGGACAGCACCTCCACCGTCACCGGAAAGGCCCGAAACCGCGCCGCTGCCGTGGCATAGTGCTGCTGTGCCAGCACGGTGGTGGGCACGAGGATCGCCGCCTGCTTGCCGTCCAGAATACACTTCATGGCCGCCCGCAGGGCCACCTCCGTCTTGCCGTAGCCTACGTCGCCGCACAGCAGGCGGTCCATAGGCACAGGCTTCTCCATATCCCTCTTTATATCCCGTACGGCCGCAAGCTGATCCTCCGTCTCCGTGTAGTCGAAGGCGTCCTCAAACTCCTGCTGCCACGGGCTGTCCGGGGAGAAGGCGTGTCCTCCCAGCCGCTGCCGCTGGGCATACAGCCGGATCAGCCCCTCCGCCAGGTCCTTGGCCGCGGCCTTGGCCCGGCGGGTAGTCTTGGCCCACTGGTCGCCGGACAGCTTGTTTAGCCGCGCCTTCTCCGCCTCCTCGCCGCCGCCGATGTACTTGCTCACCAGATCCAGCGACGTAGCGGGGACGTATAGGCAGTCACTCCCCGCGTAGTTGATCTTGATATAATCCTTCTCCACGCCGTCCACCGGCAGCCGGATCATCCCGGCGAACCGTCCGATGCCGTGGTGTACGTGTACCACCAGGTCGCCCACCGACAGGTCGGCGTAGCTCATGATCCGCTGGCGGCTGTCGCTCTTGGCCGCCCTGGGCCTTGCTTTCCGGCCCGACAGGCTGCGGGTCAGCTGGCCCTCCGTCAGCACCGCCAGCTTCAGCGCCGGCCACTCGCTGCCGGCGCTCAGCGCCCCCAGCGCAATGATGACCTCCCCGGGCCGGGGCGTCCGCTGTCCGTCCAGCGCCAGGGCTGCCGGGATGTCCCGCTGCTGCAGCAGCTCCTGCATATTGCGGCAGCGCACCTCGCCGCCGCACAGCACCAGCACGCCGCAGCCGCTGCTTCGGTAATGCTCAATGTCCCCGGCGGCGGTGTCCAGACTGCCGCCGTAGCCCGCCAGCTGCTTGGCCGCGATGTCCAGCAGCAGCCTGGGCGGCAGCAGATACCGGCTGGTGGGCAGGCTCTCCAACTGGCACACCGGGAAGCGGCCCAGCGCCGATTCCAGATCGCCCTCCGTCATCATCAGGTCGCCGAAGGCCGCGGCCATCACGCCGCCCTCCGCGGCGGCGGTCACGTCCTGCCGCAGCTGCCACAGCGATGCCCGCAGCGCTTCCTGCACCCGGCCCGCCTCGCTGACGCACACGATGGCGTCCGGCGGGAGATAGTCAAAGGCCGTGGCCTTTTCCGGATACACCGCCGCCATATAGCGGTCACCGCCGGTGGGCATCGCACCCTGCCGCAGCAGCGCCGCGTCGCTCTCCAGCCGCTGGCGCAGCGCACCGTGCTCCTTCTTCAGCCGCTTGGCCGCCTCCTCGATGCGCTCCGCCGCCTGGGCGGCGCTGTCCGCCGTCCGGCAGGGCAGCAGCTCCGACGCGGGCAGCACCGTCAGCGCATGGCGGTTCTTCACCCGCCGCTGGGTGTTCACGGCGAAGTCGCCCATGCTGTCCAGCTCGTCATCGAAGAACTCACACCGCACCGGCTGCTCCGCATCCGGCGGGAACACATCCAAAATGCCGCCCCGCACCGCGAACTGCCCCGGGCCTTCCACCTGGTCGCACCGGCTGTATCCGGCGGCGGCGAGATGCCCGGCCAGCGCCGTCACATCGTACTGCCTGCCCACCTCCAGCGTAAAGGCGGCGTTCTCCAGCACCTCTTGTGGGATGCACCGCTGCACCATGCCGTCTACGGCGGCTACCACGATGGCCGCGCCGCCCGCCATGCGGTGCAGCGCCGCCAGCCGGCTGTTCTCCCACTGGCGGCTGTACGCGCCGGGCCGCAGCTGCAATTCCCGGGCGGGCAGCATCACCGGCGTCTGCCCCGTCAGGGCCGCCAGATCCGCCGCCTGCCGCCGGGCCTCCTTCTCGTCGGCGCACAGCACCAACACCGGCCGCCCGGCCTCCGCCAGCACCGCCGCCGTCACCATGGCCCGGTGAACGGGGGCGAGCCCCGTCACGGCGGCGCACCGCTCCCGCCCCGTCAGGGCCTGTGTCAGCTCCCGTATCTGGGGCAGCGACCGTATCTCCTCCACCAATCCGCGCAAGGGCTCACCTCCTTCCGTGTCCTTCAGGTTCATTCCAATATTTTTACGGCTTCGGGCTTTGAAGTTTCCAAACCCCTTTCAAGCTCCTTCAAGAAATTTCAACGTTCAGTTGTAGCGGTTCATCGCTTTTTCAGGCCCGTTTTCAACCAAATACAGTGCAGCCTCCGCCGCCCGGTCCAGCGCCTCCCGCAGCGTTTTGGCCTCCTGTCCCGTGGGCTTGCCGATGACCCAGTCGATCATCTCGTGGTCGGGGTGCTCCGGCATCCCCACACCCACCTTGATCCGGGGAAAAGCGTCTGTACCAAGGTGCTGGATGATGTTCTTCAGCCCGTTGTGCCCTCCGGCCGACCCGCTCTTGCGGATACGCAGCTTGCCCACCGGCAGCGACACGTCGTCGGAGATGACCAGCACATGATCCGCCGGCACTTTGTAAAACCGGGCCGCCTCGCCCACGGACTCGCCGGACAGGTTCATGTACGTCTGGGGCTTCATCACCAATATCTTATTCCCGTTTTTCTCCAAAATACCCGTCCAAGCCTTAAATCTCAGCTTGGAAAGTTTGAAATGTTCCATCTCCATCAGGCTGTCCAGCGCCAGCCAACCCATGTTGTGCCGGGTGCTTTCGTACTGCTTGCCCGGGTTTCCCAGGCCCACCAGTATCCAGCTCACGCCGCCGGAATTGCTTCTGTTAAAAAACAAGGCCCTCGCCTCCTTCTGCCGAAATAAAAGGGGACTGCAAACGCAGTCCCCTCAGTATACCACATTCTTCTCCGTTTGGAAAGGCTCAGTTGAACAGCTTGGCGATGGAGATCTCCTGATAGATGCGCTCGATGGCCTCGGCGAACATGGGCGCAACAGACAGATACTTGATCTTTTCACAGCCTTCACCCATGGACTCGGGAATGGTGTTCAGCAGGGCCACCTCCTTGATGACGCTGCTGCTCAGGCGCTCCAGTGCCGGGCCGGACAGCACGCCGTGGCTGGCGCAGGCGTACACGCTCTTCGCGCCGCCCACCTCCACGATGGCCTTGGCCGCGTTGCAGATAGAGCCGGCGGTGTCGATCATGTCATCAAACAGGATGCAGTCCTTGCCCTCCACGTCGCCGATCACGTTCATGACCTCGCACTGGTTGGCCTTCTGGCGGCGCTTGTCCACAATGGCCAGACCCATGTGCAGCTTTTGGGCGAAGGTGCGGGCACGGGCCACGCTGCCCACGTCGGGGGACACCACCACCATGTCCTCGCACCTCTCGCCGAACTTCTTGGCATAGTAGTCCACGAACACCGGGTTGCCCAGCAGGTTGTCCACGGGGATGTCGAAGAAGCCCTGGATCTGGCTGGCGTGGAGATCCATGGTCAGCACCCGGTCAGCACCGGAGGCGGTGAGCATATTGGCCACCAGCTTGGCGGAGATGGGATCGCGGCTCTTGGCCTTGCGGTCCTGACGGGCGTAGCCGAAATAGGGGATCACGGCGGTGACACGGCCGGCGCTGGCGCGCTTGCAGGCGTCGATCATAATGAGCAGCTCCATCAGGCTGTCATTGACGGGCTTGCAGGTGGAGTTGATGAGGAACACGTCGCTGCCGCGGACGCTCTCATACAGGGATACGGAGGCCTCGCCGTCGGCGAAGCTCTTGACCTCCGCCTCGCCCAGCTTGATCCCGATGATCTTGCAGATCTCCTGGGCCAGCGCGGGGTTGGCATTGCCGGTGAAGATCTTCATGTCCTTGCCGTGAGAAATCATGGTCGTACTCTCGCTTTCTATCCGTTTTTGGTTTGTGGATGATATATATGGAAACAGACGGCTGTTTCACGCGAAGGGGAAGACGGATCGTTAAAAAGAAAACAAAAAACCGTCCCGCTGCACCGGCGCATCAAAGCGCGGCGGACAGCGCGGACGGCAGCGATCCCCCGGATACGAGGGCACGGTCGCGGACGATATGCACCTTGCTGCGGCTGACAATGCCCATCGGCACGCACCCCCTTTCCTGTACTGCCCCCTATTATAGCAGGTTTACTGAGAAAATCCAGTATTTTTCCCGTTTTTTTCGGCAATAATTTTTTCGCCGTCCTTTTCCACAACTGCGTCCGCAGTTTGTTCGGCAAATTGCCGGCATTTTTCATGTTTCTGATAAATATAGGGCATTTTTCCTATTTTATAGTTGCATTTTCCTTTTCACTGCATTACAATAGGCAGGTATCTGGAAAAGGAGTTGGGCCGCGTATGCTGCATATCGTGCTGGTAGAACCTGAAATACCCCAGAATTGCGGCAACATCGCCCGCACCTGCGCCGCCACCGGCAGCAGCCTTCACCTGATCCGCCCCCTGGGCTTCGACATCTCTGACCGTGCCGTCAAGCGGGCCGGGCTGGACTACTGGCATCTGGTGGACGTGTACGACTACGACGGGCTGGACGATTTTTTCCGCCGCAATCCCCAGGCGTCGGAGAATATGTGGCTGGCCACCACCAAAGCGCCCCGGGACTACACCCGGGCTGCCTTTTCGCCGGATTGCTGGCTGGTGTTCGGCAAGGAGACGGCGGGCCTGCCGGAGGACTTCCGCATGGCCCACTATGACCGCTGCCTCCGTCTGCCCATGCGCCCGGAGGCCCGCAGTCTGAATTTGAGCAATTCCGTGGCCATCCTCACCTACGAGGCCCTGCGTCAAAGCGGCTTTCCCGGCCTGTCCGGCGCAGGCGAGATGGCGGAACATACACCATAAACCGTGATTTTTATGCGAGAGGAGCGTTTCGTATGAATTACAACAAAAAGACCATCCGCGACGTGGACGTCGCCGGCAAGAAGATCCTGCTGCGCTGCGATTTCAACGTGCCCCAGGATAAGGAGACGGGCGCTATCACCAGCGACAAGCGCATCGTGGCGGCGCTGCCCACCATCCGGTATCTGCTGGAGCGGAACGCGGCGGTCATCGCCTGCTCCCACCTGGGCAAGCCCAAGGGTGAGTGGAAGAGCAAGCTGACCCTCGCCCCCGTGGCGGAGCGTCTCAGCCAGCTGCTGGGCCGGGAGGTCATCTTTGCCAAGGACATCGTGGGCGAGGACGCCAAGGCCAAGGCTGCGGCGCTGCAGGGCGGCCAGATCATGCTGCTGGAGAACCTGCGCTTCGACCCCCGTGAGGAGAAGAACGACCCCGCCTTTGCCAAGGAGCTGGCGGATATGGCGGAGCTGTACGTGTCCGATGCCTTCGGCACGGTCCACCGCGCCCACGCCTCCACCGCCGGCGTAGCGGCCTACCTGCCCGCCGTGTCCGGCCTGCTGGTGGCCAAGGAGCTGGAGGTCATGGGCGGCGCGCTGAACGACCCCAAGCGCCCCTTCGTGGCGGTGCTGGGCGGCGCCAAGGTCAGCGACAAGATCGGCGTCATCAACAACCTGCTGGATAAGGCCGACACCGTTATCATCGGCGGCGGCATGGCCTACACCTTTGCCAAGGCCCAGGGCGGCAGCATCGGCAAGAGCCTGTGCGAAAACGACAAGCTGGACTACGCCCTGGATATGCTCGAAAAGGCCAGGAAGAACGGCGTGCAGCTGCTGCTGCCCACGGACACCGTGGCGGCGGACGACTTCTCCAACGACGCCCACCGCCAGGTGGTCAGCACCATGGCCATCCCCGAGGGCTGGGAGGGCATGGACATCGGCCCGGACACCATCCAGACCTTCTGCGGCGCGGTGCGCGGCGCGGGCACGGTGGTGTGGAACGGCCCGATGGGCGTGTTTGAGTTCGACAACTTCGCCGCCGGTACTCGGGCCATGGCCCAGGCGCTGGCCGACAGCGGCGCCATCACCATCGTGGGCGGCGGCGACAGCGCCGCGGCGGTGGAGCAGATGGGCTTTGCCGACAGGATCACCCACATCAGCACCGGCGGCGGCGCGTCTCTGGAGTTCCTGGAGGGGCTGGAGCTGCCCGGCGTGGCCTGCCTGCTGGACAAATAAGCGCATACTTCCCATTTATTATATATGAAAGACAGAGGAGTAAACAGTTATGAATCGCAGATACCGTAAGACCATTATCGCCGGCAACTGGAAGATGAACAAGACCGCCACCGAGACGAAGAAGTTCGCCGAGGAGCTGAAGGCCCTGCTGCCCAAGGCCAAGTGGTGCGACATTGTGGTGTGTGTCCCCACCGCCAACATCTCCACCGCCATCAAGGCGTTCAAGGACGCCCGCGTGTCCGTGGGCGCGCAGAACGTGTTCTATGAGAAGTCCGGCGCGTACACCGGTGAGGTGTCCGCCGATATGCTGAAGGATCTGGGCGTGAAGTACGTCATCATCGGCCACTCCGAGCGCCGTCAGTACTTCGGCGAGACGGATTTCACCGTGAACCGCAAGGTGCTGGCCGCCCTGGAGGCCGGGCTGCACCCCATCATCTGCGTGGGCGAGACGCTGGAGCAGCGTGAGCTGGGCATCACCATGGAGCTCATCGCCCTGCAGGTCAAGTCCGCTTTGGCCGGCGTGCCCGCCGAGAAGCTGCGCAAGTGCGTCATCGCCTACGAGCCGGTGTGGGCCATCGGCACGGGCAAGACCGCCACCGCCGAGCAGGCCGCCGAGGTCTGCACCTTCATCCGCACCACCGTGCGCCATCTGTACGGCGCGCGTATCGCCCGCTCCATCACCATCCAGTACGGCGGCTCCATGAAGCCCGCCAACGCGGCGGAGCTGCTGGGCCAGCCCGACATCGATGGCGGTCTTATCGGCGGCGCGGCGCTGAACGCGGCGGACTTTGTGGAGATCATCAACGCGGCCAACCAGGACTGAAGCGCCAAGGAGGTTCGGCATGAATAAAACTCCCACTACCCTTATCATCATGGACGGCTTCGGTCTCGCCCCGGCGGCGGCCGACAACGCCGTCTCCCTGGCCAATACCCCGGTGCTGGATAAGCTGTTCCGGGAATACGCCCACACCACCCTGTCCGCCAGCGGACTGGACGTGGGTCTGCCCGCCGGGCAGATGGGCAACAGCGAAGTGGGCCACACCAACATCGGCGGCGGCCGCGTGGTGTTCCAGGACCTGCCCCGCATCAGCCGCGCCATCGAGGACGGCAGCTTTTTCAAGAACGAGGCCTACAACAAGGCCATGGACGACTGTTTGAAAAACGACAGCAGCCTGCACCTGTACGGTCTGCTGTCCGACGGCGGCGTACACTCCCACATCGAGCACCTCTTCGCCCTGCTGCAAATGGCCAGGGACAAGGGCCTGACCAAGGTGTACGTCCACTGCTTCCTGGACGGGCGGGACGTGTCCCCCACCAGCGGCAAGGGCTTCGTGCAGGAGCTGCAGGATAAGTGCGCCCAGCTCGGCGTGGGCAGGATCGCCACGGTGATGGGCCGCTACTACGCCATGGACCGCGACAAGCGCTGGGAGCGGGTGCAGATGGCCTACGACGCCATGGTCTACGGCGAGGGCCACCACAGCAGCGACCCCGTGGCCGCCGTGGCGGAGAGCTACGCCAACGGCGTCACCGACGAGTTCGTCGAGCCGGTGGTCATCGACCCGGACGGCACCATCAGCGACAACGACAGCATCATCTTCTTCAACTACCGGCCCGACCGCGCCCGTGAGATCACCCGCGCCATCGTCGATCCGGACTTCGACGGCTTCGCCCGGGAGCTCTTCCCCACCACCTATGTGTGCAACACGGAGTACGACGCCTCCATGCCCAACGTGCTGGTGGCCTGGCCGCGCATCGCCGTAAAAAACGGCCTGGGCGAGTACCTCAGCAGCATGGGCATGACCCAGCTGCGCATCGCCGAGACGGAGAAGTACGCCCATGTCACGTTCTTCTTCAACGGCGGCGTGGAGAAGCAGTACCCCGGCGAGGACCGCGTCCTCGTCCCCTCTCCCAAGGTGGCCACCTACGACCTCCAGCCGGAGATGAGTGCCTTTGAGGTCTGCGACAAGTGCGTGGAGCGCATCGAGTCCGGTGCGTATGACGTCATCATCCTCAACTTCGCCAACTGCGACATGGTGGGCCACACCGGCGTGCTGGAGGCCGCCGTCAAGGCCGTGGAAACCGTAGATACCTGCGTGGGCCGGGTGGTGGACGCCACGTTGAAGATGGGCGGCATCGCCATGGTCACGGCGGACCACGGCAACGCCGAGGACATGAAGCAGCCCGACGGCAGCCCCATGACCGCCCACACCACCAACCTCGTGCCGTTTATCCTCTGCGGCGCGGGGACGGAGCTGCGGCCCGGCCGCCTGGCGGACATCGCCCCCACCATTCTGGATGTGATGGGCCTGGCCTGCCCGGAGGAGATGGACGGCAAAACGCTGATCGTGAAATAAAGCAGACACGGAGACTTCCCGGAGCAAGCTCCGGGAAGTCTTTCTAATAAGGAGTATCCATGAATATTTTCGTCATCGGCTGCGGCCGCTGGGGCTCGCTCATCACCTGGTATCTGGACCGCATCGGCCACCGTGTCACGCTGTACGGCCGCAAAAGCTCCCCCAAGATGCAGGCATTTCTCGCCACCCGCCAGAATGACCTGCTGACGCTGCCTCCCTCTGTGGCCCTGACCACGGAGCTGAACGACATTGAGAGCGCGGAGACGGTCATCATCTCCGTCGGCTCGCAGAGCCTGCGGTCGCTGCTTCAGGAGCCGCCGCTGCAGGCCCTGCGGAGCAAGACCGTGGTGCTGTGCATGAAGGGCCTGGAGATGGACACCGGCAAGCGCCTCAGCCAGATCGCCGGCGAGTGCCTTGATCCCTCCAACACCGTGGCCGTGTGGCTTGGCCCGGGCCACGTGCAGGAGTTCTACCGCGGCATCCCCAACTGCATGGTCATCGACAGCGAGAGGGAGGACGTGAAGCGCCGCCTGGTGCAGGCGTTTTCCAGCGACCTGATCCGCTTTTACTACGGCGGCGACATGATCGGCAACGAGGTAGGCGCGGCGGCCAAGAACGTGGTGGGCATCGCCGCCGGGTTTCTCGACGGTGTGGAGATGTCCAGCCTGAAAGGCGCGCTGATGAGCCGCGGCACCCGGGAGGTAGCCCGCCTCATCAAGGCCATGGGCGGCAGCGAGCTGTCGGCCTACGGCCTGTGCCACCTGGGCGATTACGAGGCCACCGTGTTCTCCCCCTACAGCCACAACCGCCAGTTCGGCGAGGCGTTCATCCGCCATCAGGATTTCCACCGCCTGGCGGAGGGCTATTACACCGTGGAGGCCCTGATGCTGCTGGGCCGTCAGTACGGCGTGGAGCTGCCCATCTGCCGGGCCGTGCACGACATCCTCTACGAGCACGCCGCCCCACAGGCCACGCTGCAGAGCCTGCTGCGCCGCGGCCTGCGGGCGGAGTTCGACGACTGACCGCCGCTCTTTTCGTGCAGTGCGTAAGCGTTTGCTTATAGACACTTTTTGCGAAATGTGGTAGAATACGCCATCCAAAGGTCATACCCGAAGGAGGGTACTGTATATGAACGAGATAAAAACCCCGAAAAAACCGCTGATCTACTACTACCTCGTGGCCATGCTGGTGCTGCTGCTGTTCAACTTCCTGGCCATGCCGTGGCTGGCGGAGCATCAGATCAAGGACGTGGACTACAACACCTTCGTGTCCATGACGGAGCAGGGGCAGGTTGGCCGCGTGGAGATCCAGCAGCAGAGCAACCGTATTTTATTTACAGACAAGGACGAGAGCGCCGTCTATAAGACGGCCATCGTGCCTGACGACGGCCTGGTGCAGCGGCTGCTGGACGCGGGCGTGTCCACCACCGGCGAGGAGATCGAGCAGACGTCCCTGCTGGTGAGCATCCTGGGCTGGGTGCTGCCGCTGATCATCTTCATTGCCATCGGCCAGCTTATCTCCCGCAATCTGATGAAGAGGATGGGCGGCGACGGCAATTCCATGATGTTCAACATGGGCAGGTCTAACGCCAAGGTCTACGTCAAGTCCGCCGAGGGCATCAAGTTTGCCGATGTGGCCGGTGAGGACGAGGCCAAGGAGAACCTGGCCGAGATCGTCAATTACCTCCACGACCCCAGCAAGTATCAGGAGATCGGCGCGTCCATGCCCAAGGGCGTGCTGCTGGTAGGCCCTCCGGGAACGGGCAAGACCCTGCTGGCCAAGGCCGTGGCCGGCGAGGCCAACGTGCCGTTCTTCTCCATGTCCGGCTCTGAGTTCGTGGAGATGTTCGTGGGCATGGGCGCCAGCAAGGTCCGCGACCTGTTCAAGCAGGCCAAGGAGAAAGCCCCCTGCATCGTGTTCATCGACGAGATCGACGCCATCGGTCAGAAGCGCAGCGGCGGCCAGTACGGCGGCAACGACGAGCGGGAGCAGACCCTGAACCAGCTCCTCACCGAGATGGACGGCTTCGAGGGCAACACCGGCGTCATCATTCTCGCCGCCACCAACCGCCCCGAGTCCCTCGACCCGGCCCTGACCCGTCCGGGACGGTTCGACCGCCGCGTGCCGGTGGAGCTGCCCGACCTGCTGGGGCGCGAGGCCATTTTGAAGGTACACGCCAAGAAGATCAAGATCGCCGAGGACGTGGATTTCAACAAGATCGCCCGTATGGCCTCCGGCGCGTCCGGCGCGGAGCTGGCCAACATCGTCAACGAGGCCGCCCTGCGGGCCGTCCGCGACGGCCGCCGCTTCGCCACCCAGGCCGACCTGGAGGAGAGCATCGAGGTGGTCATCGCCGGCTATCAGAAGAAGAACGCCATCATGACCGACCACGAGAAGAAGATCGTCTCCTATCACGAGATCGGCCACGCCCTGGTGGCAGCCAGGCAGACCAACTCCGCCCCGGTGCAGAAGATCACCATCGTCCCCCGCACCTCCGGCGCGCTGGGCTACACCATGCAGGTGGAGGAGGGCAACCACTACCTGATGACCCAGGAGGAGATGGAGAACAAGATCGCCACCCTCACCGGCGGCCGCGCCGCCGAGGAGACGGTGTTTGGCTCGATCACCACCGGCGCGTCCAACGACATCGAGCAGGCCACCAAGCTGGCCCGCGCCATGATCACCCGCTACGGCATGAGCAAGGACTTCGACATGGTGGCCATGGAGACGGTGCAGAACCAGTACCTGGGCGGCGACACGTCCCTGGCCTGCTCTGCCGAGACCCAGACGAAGATCGACCAGCAGGTGGTGGCCCTGGTGAAGCAGCAGCACGAGAAGGCGCTGAAGATCCTCGCCGACAACCGCGCCAAGCTGGACGAGCTGGCCGCCTTCCTGTACGAGAAGGAGACCATCACCGGCGAGCAGTTCATGGACATCCTCAACAAGTGAAAAGAGGACGGCGAAGCCGTCCTCTTTTTCTTGCTTTACTTGCCCAGGGCGGCCTTCAGGGCGTCCACCCGGTCGGTCTTTTCCCAGGCCACGCCCAGCTCCTCCCGGCCCATGTGGCCGTAGGCCGCCAGCTGGCGGTAAATGGGCTTGCGCAGGTCCAAGTCGCGGATGATGGCGGTGGGGCGCAGGTCAAAGACCTTCTCCACAGCGGCCTCCAGCTCGTTGTCGGACACCACCCCCGTGCCGAAGGTGTCCACCAGCACGCTGACAGGCCGGGCCACGCCGATGGCGTAGGCCAGTTGCACCTGGCACTTGGTGGCAAGGCCGGCGGCCACCACGTTCTTGGCCACCCAGCGGGCGGCATAGGCGGCGGAGCGATCCACCTTGGTGGGGTCCTTGCCGGAGAAAGCGCCGCCGCCGTGGGGGGCGCTGCCGCCGTAGGTATCCACGATGATCTTGCGGCCCGTCAGGCCGCTGTCGGCGGCAGGGCCGCCGCTGACAAAGCGGCCGGTGGGGTTGACATAAATCTTCGTCTCGCCGTCCATCAGGCCGGCGGGGACAGTGGGCTTGATGACCAGCTCGATCATGTCCCTGCGGATCTGCTCCAGGGATACCTCCGGGCTGTGCTGGGTGGACAGCACCACGGTGTCCACGCGGACGGGCTTGGCGCCCTCGTCGTACTCCACGGTGATCTGGGTCTTTCCGTCGGGCCGGAGGTAGTCCACCAGGCCCTGCTTGCGCACGTCGGTCAGCCGCTTGGCCATCTTGTGGGCCAGGGAGATGGCCAGGGGCATCAGCTCCGGCGTCTCGTCGCAGGCGTAGCCGAACATCATGCCCTGGTCGCCTGCGCCGTTGTCCAGCTCGCCGTCGCCCTTGGCCTTGGCCTCGTAGCTCTTGTCCACGCCCAGGGCGATGTCGCCGGACTGCTCGTCGATGTTGGTGATGACGGCGCAGGTGTTGCCGTCGAAGCCGTACTGGGATCGGTCATAGCCGATGTCCAGCACCACCTGCCGGGCGATCTTGGGGATGTCCACATAGCAGCTGGTGGTGATCTCACCCATGATGTGGATCAGACCGGTGGAGGCGCAGGTCTCACAGGCCACGCGGCCATTGGGGTCTTTCTCAAAGATAGCGTCCAGTACCGCGTCGGAGATCTGGTCGCAGATCTTGTCGGGATGCCCCTCGGTGACGGATTCAGAGGTAAAGAGTCGTTTTGCCATGATAATTTTCTCCTTTCATTTGGGAAACGCAACAAAAAAGCGCCCTGTCGAACCGACAGAGTGCTGGATGTCTTGCTTCTCCTCATCTTTCGATTCGTTCGTCGGATTTGGCACCTTGAAAAAACAGGTTGCCGTGGCTTCATCGGGCCGTTCCCTCCACCACTCTTGATAAGGTATTCACTTGTACCATCAATCTTAGCACATATTTTTCCGTTGTCAATAGCTTTTTCACGGAAAGAAAAAATATACGGAAGAAATTCCGACAAGAATTGACATTCTGCCCGAAGCACAGTAAAATAGCCGCAAGAGGAGTTCTGCACACAACGGCAGGCGGTTTAGCTCACACCACCCGGAAGGGAGGTGATCGGATGCCTTTGACCATTACATTCCATGTATTTGGATATGTTGTGACCATTCGCGTCAAATGCGAAAACCGCCACTCGGCCAAGTGACGGTTTTCTTGTCATTTAAGAAAGCAATAACCGGACGGAGCTAAACCGCTTGTCGCAGAACTCCTCCCACCACCATTGTATCATAGCGCCCGCTTTTGTCAAGCGGGTGTTTTTCTCATTGTTCAAAAAAATGACATGACTTTTGGCCTTTTATGCGCTATACTGGGTACAATTTCTTTATACCATGTAACAACAGGAGGACCTTCCCCTTGAAAAAACTGTATGATGGGGTGCAGCGGTTCTGCGCGACGCATCCCCGTTTCGGCATTCCCAACCTGATGCGCGTCATCGTCGCCGGCAACGTGGCGGTGTACGTCCTCATGCTGCTGACCCAGAGCAACGACGCCAACGCGCTGAGCTTTCTGACGTTCAACCTGAACGCCCTGCTCCACGGCGAGATCTGGCGCATCGTCACCTTTGTGTTCGTGCCGGGCTACACCTCGCCGCTGAGCCTGCTCATCACCCTGTATTTCTACTACTGGATCGGCTCGACGCTGGAGCGCCAGTGGGGCACCGCCAAGTTCAACCTCTACTACCTCAGCGGTATGCTGCTGACGGTGCTGGGCGCGGTGCTGGCCAGCCTGCTCTCCGGCAACCCCTACCTGACGGTGGCGGGCACGGGCTATGTGAACCTGTCCATGTTCTTCGCCTTCGCCTTCCTGTTCCCGGACGCCACGGTGCTGCTGTTCTTCATCCTCCCGGTGAAGATGAAGTGGCTGGCGTATTTGGACGGCGCGCTGTTCGCCTTTGACATCATCCGGGGCATCGGCGCGCATGACTGGGCCAACGTGGTGCTGCCGGTGGTGGCGCTGCTGAACTTCGCGGTGTTCATTTGGCCGGAGGTCCACTACCTCCGCCAGCGGACGCAGTACCAGGCATCCCGTAAGACCGTGCAGTTCAGGCAGGCCCAGCAGCGGGCGCAGCAGGCACAGCAAGCGCCGTACCACCACAAGTGCGCCGTCTGCGGCCGGACGGATACGGACTACCCCGACCTCCAGTTCCGCTATTGCAGCAAGTGCGCCGGGTATCACTGCTTCTGCCAGGATCACATCTTCAACCACGTGCATTTTACAGAGGAATAAGACGAAAAGGGCCGCCGGGGGGCGGCCCTTTTACCTGCCGCTTACCCAAATCTTACATTTCCGTAAGTTGACAGCGAAAGCGTTATCGCGTACAATGAATGGGCAAAACAAATCCGAAATGTTCAAAAATACGCCGGCGCAACCGCCGGTTGACAAATCTCCACGCCGGGTTTGTAGACCGCAACCGCAGAAATCCGTATGATAGCACCACACAAAGCAACGCGGCGCGGCGCCGTCATACGAAAGGAGAAGCACACTATGATTTTAGCGGATAAGATCGTGTCCCTGCGGAAGAAGGCGGGATGGAGTCAGGAGGAGCTGGCGGAGCAGCTGGGCGTCACCCGGCAGTCCGTGTCCAAGTGGGAGGGCGCCCAGTCCGTTCCCGATATGGATAAGGTGGTGCAGATGAGCCGTCTGTTCGGCGTGACCACCGACTACCTGCTGAAGGACGAGATAGAGGAGCAGGCCGCTCTCGTGGAGGAGAGTCCCCTGCGCCGCGTGACCATGGGCCAGGCCGCCGACTACCTGGCCCGCCGGAGGGCCGCCGCACCCAAGGTGGCCTTCGCCGTGCTGCTGTGCATCGTCTCCCCGGTGACGTTGCTGCTGCTGGCCGCCATGAGCGAGGTGCAGCGCTTCCCTATCAGCGGAAACGCGGCGGCGGGCATCGGATTGTGTGTGATGCTGGTGATGCTGGCTGTCGCGGTGAGCATTTTCCTGCGCGCCGACGCGGACGTGCGCGACTACCGCTTTTTAGAGGAAGAGCCCTTCGAGACGGAGTACGGCGTCACCGGCATGGTGCGCCAGCGCCAGCGGGAGTACGCGGACACCCGCACCCGCTATACCACCATTGGCGCGGTGTTGTACGTGCTGGCGGCTGCGCCGCTGTTCGCCGCCGTCTGCATCGATGGCAGCGACCTGCTGTATGTGGGCGCGGTGGGCGTGCTGCTGGTGCTGGTAGGCATCGGATGCCTGTTTTTGGTCAGCGCCGGAGTATACAGCAGCGCCATGGAGCGGCTGCTGGAGGAGGGCGACTACGCCCGCGGGCAGAAGAAGCACCGCAGGGTGCTGGGTACGGTGTCCACGATCTACTGGCTGGCGGCCACGGCGGTCTTCCTGATATACACCTACGGCCCGTCCGGCAACGGCCAGCCCCAGTACAGCTGGATCATCTGGGCGGTGGCCGGCGTGCTGTACGCCGCCGTGATGGGCGTGGTGCGCCTGCTCCTGCGGGGCAGGAAAGACTGAGATCCACCGCGTCTGACGCGGAGAGAGAAATAAGGAGGCAACTATGCTGAATATCCAACACCTGACCAAGACCTACGGCGACAAGAAGGCCGTGGATGACCTGACGCTGCACATCGCGCCGGGTGAGATCTACGGCTTCATCGGCCACAACGGCGCGGGCAAGACCACCACCCTGAAATGTGCGGTGGGCATCCTGCAATTCGATGCCGGCACGATCACCATCGACGGCACGGACCTCAAGGCCGACCCCCTGGCCTGCAAGCGGAAGCTGGCCTACATCCCGGACAACCCGGACCTGTACGACTATATGACCGGCATCAAGTACCTGAGCTTCATCGCCGACGTGTTCGGCGTGGACGCCCAGACCCGCCAGGCCCGCATCCGCCAGTACGGCGACATCTTCGAGATCACCGGCGACCTGGCCCAGCCCATCGCCGCCTATTCCCACGGCATGAAGCAGAAGCTGGCCATCATCGCCGCATGGCTGCACGACCCCAGGCTCATCATCATGGACGAGCCCTTCGTGGGCCTCGACCCCAAGGCCGCCCACACGCTCAAGGGCATGATGCGGCAGGTCTGCGACCGGGGCGGCGCCATCTTCTTCTCCACCCACGTGCTGGAGGTGGCGGAAAAGCTGTGCGACAAGGTGGCCATCATCAAGGGCGGCAGGCTGATCCGCTCCGGCACGATGGAGGAGGTCAAGGGCGACGACTCGCTGGAGGAAGTGTTCCTGGAGCTGGAGGGCGAATGATGGTCGGACTGTTGCTGAAAAAGCAGCTGACGGACATTTTCCGCGGCTACTTCTACGATGCGAAGAAGAACAGAATGCGGTCCAAAGCCGCCACCGTCGGCCTGATCGTCATGTACGTCCTGCTGATGGTGGGCCTGCTGGGCGGTATGTTCACCCTGCTCTCCCTGAGCATCTGCGGTGCGATGTACCACAGCGGCCTGGGCTGGCTGTACTTCACCCTGTTCACCGTTTTGGGCCTGTTCATGGGCGTGTTCGGCAGCGTGTTCAACACCTTCGCCGGCCTGTACCAGGCCAAGGACAACGACCTGCTGCTGTCTCTGCCCATCCCCATCCGCGCCATTCTGGCCTCCCGTCTGCTGGGCGTATACCTCATGGGTCTGATGTTCTCCGGGGTCATTATGCTGCCCTGCGTCATCGTGTACTGGTTCGCGGCGGAGCTGTCCGCCGCCGCGGTCATCGGCGGGCTGGCGCTGATCCTGGCGGTGTCCCTGCTGGCGCTGGTGCTGTCCTGCCTGCTGGGCTGGGTGGTGGCCAAGCTCTACTCCAGGCTGAAGCATAAGAACCTCCTGACCACCCTGGTGGCGCTGGTGCTGTTCGGCGCGTACTATGCGGTGTGCTTCCGTGCCAGCGCCCTCATCGAGCGGCTGCTGGCCCACCTGGACCAGGTAGGTGCGGCGGTGCGGGGCGGTGCATATCCCCTGTACCTCATGGGCCGCATGGGCCAGGGCGACTGGCTGGCCATCACCCTTGTGCTGGCGGTGACGGCGCTCCTGTGCTGGCTCACCTACCTGCTGCTCAGCCGGACGTTCCTCACCATCGCCACGGCGAAGACCAGCGAGACAAAAAAAGCGTACAAAGAGGGGAAAGCGGCCCTCCGGAGCATCCCGGCGGCGCTGCTGTCCAAGGAGCTGGGCCGCCTCACCTCCAGCCCCAACTATATGCTCAACTGCGGCCTGGGCACGGTGATGCTGCCGCTGCTGGGCGTGGTGCTGCTCATCAAGCGCGGCGACCTGCTGCCCCTGCTGTCTCAGGCGCTCGGGGCGCGTGCGCCGGACATAACGGCGGTGTTGCTGTGCGCGGCGCTGTGTTTGGTGGGGGCGATGAACGACATGACCTCCTCCTCCGTGTCGCTGGAGGGCAAGTGCCTGTGGCAGGCACAGTCCCTGCCGGTGAAGCCCTGGCAGGTGCTGCGGGCCAAGCTGCTGGTGCAGGTTCTGATCACCGGCGTGCCCATGCTGCTGGCCTCGGTGTGCGTAGTACTGGCCGTCCGGCCCGGGCTGCCCGCCGCCGTGCTGCTGGCGGTGATGCCCCAGGTGTTCGTGTGGCTGTCCGCCGCCTTCGGGCTGACGATGGATCTCAAGCGTCCCAACCTGACCTGGACCAACGAGATCACCGTCATCAAGCAGCGGCTCACGGTGCTGCTGGCCATGCTGGGCGGCTGGGTCTACGCCGTGGTCATCGGCCTTCTGTACCTGCTGGTGCTGCCGAGCTGGAGCGCCGCGTGGTATCTGCTGGCCTGCACGGTGCTGACGGCATTGCTGACGGCGCTGCTGCTGCGCTGGCTGCGGACAAGGGGCGCGGCCATCTTCGCCGCCCTGTAACGGATAAAAGGATAGACGGCGGCCGTTTCTTTGGAAGCGGCCGCCCTTCTCCCATTTTGTCCCCTTTACAAACGTCCGATTTTTGTTATAATGGTAGGGCTAAGGAATTTTACAGGCATAAGGAGATATGATATATGGCCGTTATTGAGTACGACGAATATAAGCAGAGGCTGCTGGCCCTGGAGCCCACCCTGGGTGAGCTGGAGAAGGCCCTGGGCATCCCCAAGGCCCGCGAGGAGCTGGCCGAGCTGCAAAAGGAGACGGAGCAGGAGGGCTTTTGGAACGATCTGGAGCGCAGCCAGCAGGTCAGCCGTCAGGTGAAGCGCCTGGAGAATAAGATCAAGAAGCACGACAAGCTGGTGTCCGAGTGGGAGGACACCCTGACCCTGTGCGAAATGGCACAGGAGGAGGACGACCCCTCCCAGCTGGACGACGTGGTGGAGGGCTACAACACGCTGGAAAAGGAGATCAGCGAGCGCCGTCTGGCCGCCCTGCTCTCCGGCGAGTACGACGGCAACAACGCCATCCTCACCTTCCACGCCGGTGCCGGCGGTACGGAGGCCCAGGACTGGACGGAGATGCTCTACCGTATGTATACCCGCTGGGCCGAGCGCCACGGCTACACCTACCAGCTCATGGACTACGAGGCCGGCGACGAGGCGGGCATCAAGTCCGCCACCATCCTCATCGAGGGTGAGAATGCCTACGGCTACCTCAAGAGTGAGAACGGTGTCCACCGTCTCGTCCGCGTCAGCCCCTTCGACGCCAACGCCCGCCGTCAGACCAGCTTCGCCGCCCTGGAGGTCATGCCCGAGCTGGACGATGACAGCGAGATCGAGATCCGGCCCGAGGACATCGAGATGCAGGCCTGCCGTTCCTCCGGCGCAGGCGGCCAGCACATCAACAAGACCTCCTCCGCCGTCCGCCTGACCCACCTGCCCACCGGCATTGTGGTGTTCTGCCAGACGGAGCGCAGCCAGTTTCAGAACCGCGACAACGCCATGAAGATGCTGCGTGCCAAGCTGGCGGAGCTGAAGCTCCAGCAGCACGCGGAGAAGATCAGCGACCTGAAGGGCGTTCAGATGAAGATCGAGTGGGGCAGCCAGATCCGCTCCTACGTGTTCATGCCCTACACCCTGGCCAAGGACACCCGCACCGGCTACGAGATGGGCAACATCCAGGCGGTGATGGACGGCGACATCGACGGCTTCATCAACGCCTACCTGACCGCCGCCGCCAACGGCGAGATCAAGAAATAAGAAATACGAAGCAGAACGCAAACAGGGCGTCCCCACCGGGGACGCCCTGTTCTTATTTCTCCGCGAAGTACGATTCCGTCTCCGCCACATTCCGCAGTATCTCCTGCCGCAGCGCCTCCAGCGACGGGAACTTCACCTCACCCCGCAGCCGCCTGTGGAAATCCAGCCGCACCGTTTGTCCGTACAGGTCGCCGTCGAAGCCCAGCAGATACGTCTCCACCGACACGGTGTCCCCGTCGGTGACGGTGGGCCGTGTCCCCACGTTGGTCACGCCGGGGCAGCTCCGCCCGTCCGGCAGAAACGCCCGGGTGATGTATACGCCCCTGGCCGGCGTCAGCACATGGGCCGGCACGGCCAGGTTCACCGTGGGGATGCCGATGGTGCGGCCCAGCCGCTTGCCGTGCTGTACCGTCTGGCTCAGGCAGTGGGGATGGCCCAAAAACAGCGCCGCCCGCTCCATGTCGCCCTGCTCCACCAGCGTGCGGATGTAGGTGGAGCTGACGGTGATGCCCTCGATCTCCACCTCGGGGATGATGTCGCAGCCCAGCCCCAGCTCCGCGCATTTCTCCCGCAGCCGCTCCACCGTGCCCTCGTTTCTGTGGCCAAAGCGGTGGTCGTGGCCGGCCACGAAATGCACTGCACCGTAGTCCCGGACGAGCATCTGAATATAATCCTCCCAGCCCATGGTCATCATGGCCTGATCGAAGCGGGCGAAGATGACCCGCTCAATGCCGTACACCCGTCGGATGATGTCCCGCCGGTCGTCGTTGGAGTTGAGCAGCGGCACCGGCGTCCCAGTGACAAATTCTCGGGGTGAGCGGTCGAAGGTGAACACCGCCGGCACAGCACCCAATTCTCCGGCCCGCTCCGCCGCCTTTCGCAGCAGCGCGCCGTGTCCCCGGTGTACCCCGTCGAAAAACCCCAACGCGATCACAGTTTTTTCAACTTTCATAGAAGAAAATTCCTTTGTAGTTACAAGATGATTCGAAAGAAATTCAAGGTAATTCCACGTTTTTTCAAGCACCGAAGAAGTTTTTCTGGGAAATAAGCAGCCCGTTTTTCCAGTTGCTCAGGCACAGGAACTGCCCGTTCAGGCCGTACACCCGATACAGTCCCTCCGCCAGCCCCTCCGCGGGGATGGGATTGCCGCAGCGGCAGGCCCGGTCTGCTTTTTCCGTCGTCAGCCGGTGCGCCGGGTACTGCCGGAACAGGGAATCCGTAGGCGCGAGAAGGCTTTCGCCCCTCTGCTGCACCTCCTCCAGCGTGTGGCTCTCCGCCAAGGTGAACCCGGCAGCCATGGTCCGCCGCAGGGAGCTCATGCACCCGCCGCAGCCCAGCGCCTGTCCGATGTCGTGGCACAGCGTCCGCACGTATGTCCCCTTGGAGCAGCGTACCCGCAGCGTCCAGTCTCCGTCGTCGGTCTGCTCCAACAATTCCAGCTCGAAAATGGTGATATTTCTGGCGGAACGCTGGATTTCCGCACCTTTCCGGGCTAATTCGTACAGCTTCTGCCCATTGATCTTGATGGCGGAATACATGGGCGGTATCTGCTGGATCTCCCCGGTGAACCGGGGCAGCACTGCCTCCAGCGCTTCCCGGCTGACGGAGGTCTCCCGCCGCTCCAGCACGTTCCCGCTGGTGTCCTGCGTGTCGGTGGTCACGCCCAGCCGCAGCCCGGCGATGTATTCCTTGTCGCCGTTTTCCGCAAAGCTCACCGCCTTGGTGGCGCTGCCCACGAACACCGGCAGCACGCCGGTGGCCATAGGGTCTAATGTCCCGGCGTGGCCCACCTTTTTCGTTTTCAAAATGCCCCGCAGCTTCGCGCACACGTCCATGCTGGTCCAGCCGGCGGGCTTGTCCATGATGATGATCCCGTCCGCCATGGCTCACCCCACCACGGCCCGGTAGGCCTTTAATACCAAGGCTTTCGCGTCCTTTAGCGTGCCGTCCACCGTTGCGCCGGCCGCCGCCTTGTGACCGCCGCCGCCCAGCCTTTGGCACACGGCGCAGGCATCCACCCGCGGCCCGGTGCGCAGGGACAGCTTCACCTTCCCGGGCTTCAGCTCCCGCAGCGTAATGCCGCAGTCCGTGCCCTCCACCAGCGCCGCCAGACTGCTCAGCTCCTCAATGTCCGCCTCGGTGGCGTGCAGCTCCTGCCGCAGGGACAGAGGGATGGACATGACCACCACCCGGTCGCCGTCGTACAGCTCCATGCCGGCCACCATCCGGGCCTCCATGGCCAGCCGCGTCTTGCTCTTGGTGCGGAACAGCGCCTTGTTCACCGGGCCGACGTCGATGCCCGTTTCCAGCAGCGCTGCGGCGATGCGGTGGGTGTCCGCCGTGGTGTTGGTGTAGACGAAGCACCCTGTGTCCGTGGAAATGGCCACATACAGCGCCATAGCGATGGCGGGCGTCACCGCCGTCAGCGCCCGGATGATGTGATAGATGATCTCTCCGCAGGCGGCGGCCTCCGCGTCCAGACACGTCTCCGCCGCGAAAAATGCCTGTGAGCCGTGGTGATCGATGGCCAGCTCGATGCGGTTCGTGTAGGGTGCCGCGTTGTCCGGCAGCAGGTTCAGCGCCGCGATGTCGGTGGAGACGATATGCGCCGGCGCAAAGTCCTCCGGCGCCCAGTAGGGCGCGGCGTAAGGTGCATAGGTGTCGGTGATCTCCGGGTTATACAGCAGGTACGCCGTCTTGCCCATGTCCCGCAGCGCCTGACACAGCGCGGCGGCCGAGCCGATGGTGTCGCCGTCAGGCCGCACGTGGGTCAGCAGCAGCACGTTGTCCATCTGCCGCAGCCGTGTTGCCGCCTCCTGTACCGTCAAGTGCCCGCTCATTCCCGGTCCTCCGGCAGCACGATGTCCGCGTTGGCGGGATTGGCGGGCTTCACGTGGTTCAGAAGATCCAGGATATGCGCGCCGTGGGCGATGGAGTCGTCCATAAAGAATTGCAGCTCCGGCGTGTACCGCAGGTCGATGGCCTGCCCCAGCTGGTGGCGCAGGTAGCCGGACGCGGACTTCAGCCCCTTCAGCAGCGCCTTTTCGTCGTCACAGTTCAGCGCACTGATGTAGACCCGGGCGTAGCGCAGGTCGCTGGTGGTGTCCACATGGGTGATGGTGAGCATCCCCTCGGATACACGGGGGTCTTTTACCGTCCGCAGCAGGGCGCTGAGCTCCTTGCGGATCTCCTCGTTGATGCGGCCAATGCGGTTGGATGCCATAATACATCGCTCCTTTCCTAAGAAAAGCGGGGCGGGCGTTGCGCCCGCCCCGCAGGTATCAGACTTCGATCTGCTCCATGGTGAAGGCTTCCACGATGTCGCCTTCCTTGATGTCGTTGAACTTCTCGATGCTCAGGCCGCACTCGTAGCCGGCCACGACCTCCTTGACGGAGTCCTTGAACCGCTGGAGGGAGGCCAGCACGCCCTCGTGGATGACGATGCCGTCCCGGACGAGGCGGACCTGGCAGTCCTTGCGCTGGAGCTTGCCGTCCTGCACGTAGCAGCCGGCCACCGTGCCCACGCCGGACACCTTGTAGGTCTGGCGCACCTCGGCATGGCCCAGCAGCACCTCCCGGAACTTGGGGGCGAGCATACCCTTCATGGCGGCCTCGATCTCGTTGATGGCGTCGTAGATCACGCGGTACATCCGCATATCCACGTTGGCCCGGGCGGCGCTGTCGCGGGCCGCCGCGTCGGGACGGACGTTGAAGCCCACGATGATGGCCTGGGATGTGGAAGCCAGCATCACGTCGGATTCGTTGATGGCGCCGACACCGCCGTGGATGACGCGGACGCGGACCTCCTCGTTGCTCAGCTTCTCCAGAGAAGCCTTCACGGCCTCCACGCTGCCCTGTACGTCGGCCTTGACGATCAGGTTCAGGTTCTTCATCTCGCCGGCCTGGATCTGACTGAACAGATCCTCCAGGGAGACCTTGGTGACAGGTGCGTTGGCCTTGGCCTTTTCCTCGGCCTTGCGCTGCTCCACCAGCTCACGGGCCAGCTTCTCGTCGGCCACGGCGTTGAACGTGGCGCCGGCGGAGGGAGCTTCGCTCAGGCCGGTGATCTCCACGGGAACGCTGGGCCCGGCATCGGTGATGCGCTGGCCCTTGTCGCTGACCATGGCGCGGACGCGGCCCACGGACGTACCGGCGATGATGATGTCGCCCTGGTGGAGCGTACCGTTCTGCACCAGCAGCGTGGCCACCGGGCCGCGGCCCTTGTCCAGCCGTGCCTCGATGACTGTGCCCTGGGCGGCGCGGTTGGGATTGGCCTTCAGCTCGCTGACCTCGGCGGTGAGGGTGAGCATCTCCAGCAGATTGTCCACGCCCATGCCGGTCTTGGCGGAGATGGGGCACACGATGGTGTCGCCGCCCCACTCCTCGCACACCAGGCCGTACTCGGTGAGCTGCTGCTTGATGCGCTCGGGGTTGGCCTCGGGCTTATCCATCTTATTGATGGCCACGATGATGGGGATACCGGCGGCCTTGGCGTGGTTGATGGACTCCACGGTCTGGGGCATAATGCCGTCCTCGGCGGCCACCACCAAAATGGCGATGTCCGTCACCATCGCGCCGCGGGCGCGCATGGACGTAAAGGCCTCATGGCCCGGGGTATCCAGGAAGGTGATGGGCTTGCCGTGGATCTCCACCTGATACGCGCCGATGTGCTGGGTGATGCCGCCGGCCTCGCCGCTGGCCACGTGGGCGTTGCGGATATAGTCCAGCAGGCTGGTCTTGCCGTGGTCCACGTGGCCCATGACCACCACCACGGGAGCGCGGGGGATCAGATCCTCGTCGGTATCCTGATGGTCATCGATGAGGCGCTCCTCGATGGTGACCACCACTTCCTTCTCCACCTTGCAGCCCAGCTCCTCGGCGATGATGGCGGCGGTGTCGAAGTCGATCATCTGGCTCAAAGAGGCCATGACGCCGTTCTTCATCAGGCATTTGACCACCTCTGCGCCGGTCTTCTTCATGCGGCTGGCCAGCTCGCCCACGGAGATCTCATCGGGGATCTGCACGGTGACGGGGGTCTTCTTGATGACCTCCAGACGCAGCTTGCGGAGACGGTCGGCCTCCTCCTGCTTGCGCTTGCTGCTGGCGAAATTGTTGTCCCGGCGCTGCTTATTGCGGAACTTCTCCTTGCCCTGGGGGGCCTGTTGCTCCCGCTTGCCGCCGGTACGGGCATCGGCCATGTCCTGCAGCTTCTCGTCGTACTTGTCCAGGTTCACATTGGTGGCCTTGCGGGTGTCCACCACCTGCTTCTGGGGTACGCGGGACATGGGCTTCTGCTCCGGCTTGGCCGCATTCTGCTGGGGCGCGGCCTGCTGAGGCTTTGCGCCGGCTGGCGCGGCGGCCTGCTGGGGCTTCTGCTGGGCCTGGGGCGCAGGCTCGCTCTTCTTCTCCGCGGGCTTTGCGCCCTCGGCGAAGATCACCGCGATGCTGGACACCGGGTTGTGCTGGGTCAGATACTCAAAGATGAGGCTCAGCTCACGATCCTCCAGCACCTGCATATGGTTTTTGGGCGTTTCGGCGTATTTCGTCAGGATCTCCGTGATCTCCTTTGTGGACACTCCGAAATCCTTCGCCACCTCATGCACTCTGTATTTGTTACCGATCGTCGCCAAACAAAGCCACCTCCATCTTAGTGATCGCGCCGCAGACGGCGCGCCGTGTTTCCTGTTTTACTTGCCGCCCTTGCGGGGGCTGCCCTTACCCTTCTTCACCGGCAGGGCGTTGTCATAGCGTCCCGAGGGCGTGGGGTTTGTCCGCTTCCGCTGTTCTCGCGGCGGGCGGCCGGGCCGCTTTTTCTCCTCCCGGGGCGGACGAACCGCTCCCTCCGGGGGTGCGGGGGGCGCTTCATGCGTCCGGTGCTTGCCCCGGCGCAGGTTCTTTTCGTGCTGGAGCTGTTCCTCCTTCCGCTCCCGCGCCCGTTTGGCCTTTACAGCCAGCGCCTCGGCGGCCGGGCCGTACTGCGCCGGGTCGGCGGTCGCCAGCTTCTGCACCATGGACTGGGCGAAGCCGATGTCCGTCACGGCGCACATGGCGCAGCTGGTGCGGCCCAGCGCCCGGCCCAATGCGTCCTTGTCCGCCGGGATCGTCAGGCACAGGCAGCTGCCGGCCCGGGCGAAGCTGTTGGCCCGCCGGACGGAGGAAGCCGCCGCGTCCTGCGCCGTGAAGATGACGCGGGCCTTCTTGGCCCGGGCCGCCGCGCCTACCGGCTCTTCGCCCACGGCCACGCTGCCGGCCCGCAGGGCCAGCCCTAATGTGGATAAAATATGCTCCGTCACAGCGCACCCATCTGCCCTTCCAGCGCGTCGTAGACCTCCGCCGGGATGGCGGTGTCGAAGGCACGCTCCAGCGCGCGGCTTTTCCGCGCTTTTTTCAGACACTCCGGGTCGGGACACACATACGCGCCCCGGCCTGATTTCTTGCCGGTGGCATCCAGCAGGATGTCGCCCTCCGGCGTTTTCACGATGCGCAGCAGCGCCTTCTTGTCCTTCATCTCGCGGCAGCCCACGCACTGCCGCTGGGGGATCTTCCGTATCTTCTGCACGGCTGCCGCCTCCTCTCGGTACGGTTATTCGCCGGTGTAGCCGGCGGCCTTGATGTCGATCTTGTAGCCGGTGAGCCGTGCGGCCAGACGGGCGTTCTGGCCCTCCTTGCCGATGGCCAGACTCAGCTGGTCGTCCGGCACGGTGACGCGGCAGACCTTGCCCTCGTCGCCCAGCTTGACGCTGATGACCTCCGCCGGTGCGAGGGCCGCGGCGATGAACTCGGCGGGATCGTCGCTGTACTTGATGATGTCGATCTTCTCGCCCCGCAGCTCCTCCACGATGGCGTTGACGCGCTGGCCGCGCGGGCCGACACACGCGCCGATGGGATCGACGTTCTCGTCGGCGGAGTACACGGCCATCTTCGTGCGGTTGCCCGCCTCCCGGGCGATGGAGCGGATCTCCACCGTGCCGTCGAAGATCTCCGGCACCTCCAGCTCGAACAGGCGCTTCACCAGGCCGGGGTGGGTGCGGGAGATCAGTACCTGCGGGCCGCGGGTGCTGCGGCGTACCTCCACCAGGTAGACCTTGACCATCTGCCCCTCCTTCAGCTCCTCGCCGGGCACTTGCTCGTTGAGGGTGAGGATGGCGTCGGTGGCCTCGTTGCCCGTGCCGATGCGCAGGGTGATGTTGCCGGTGCGGGGGTCGATGCGGCTCACCGTGCCGGTGAGGATCTCATGCTGCTTGCTGCCCCACTCGTCATAGATCATGCCATGCTCGGCCTCCCGCAGGCCCTGGATAATGACCTGCTTGCCGTTGCCGGCGGCGATGCGGCCGAACTCCACGCTCTCTACGGGGAAGTTCACCACGCCGCCCAGCTCGTTCTTGGCGGAGATGCGCTTGGCCTCCTCCAGGGAGATCTGAGAGGCGGGGTTCTCCACCTCCTCCACGATGTCCTTCTGAACGTACATCTTCAGGTTCTTCTTCTCCTCGTCCACGTCCACGATCACGTTCTCCACGCCCTCGTGGTCACGCTTGTAGGCGGTGGTCAGGGCCTGAATGATCTTGCCCATCATAAAGCTCTGGGGGATGCCGCGTTCCTTCTCCAGCATAGCCAGCGCCGCAAAAATCTCGTCACACTTCATGGTACTTCTCCTTATCCAATATTCGACAGTCTGTCAAAATTCTACCCGCAGGCGCACCAGCGCCGTCTCGTTCTTTTCAAACCGCAGCGTTTCGCCGCCCATATCCAGCAGCACCGCGCCGCCCTCGTAGCCCGCCAGCGTGCCGGCAAACTCCTTGCGCCCGTCCTTGGGCTGGTACGTCTTCACCAGCACCGGGCTGCCCATGAACTGCTGAAAGTCCGACGGGCGCTTCAGCTGCCGCTCCAGCCCCGCGGAGCCCACCTCGAACACATAGCTGCTCTCGATGGGGTCGGCCTCGTCCAGCAGGTCGCTGACCTGGCGGCTGATGGCCTCGCAGTCCAGAATATCCACGCCGCCGTCCTTGTCCAGATACAGCCGCAGATACCACTGCCCGGCCTCCCGGACGTATTCCACGTCCCAGATGCGGCAGCCCTGGGCCTGCACCGCAGGCTCGGCCAGCTCCCACACCACATCGGTGATCTTTTTCACGGGCGCTTCCTCCTGTTTTAACAAATCAAAAATGCCCAACAAAAAGAGCGGACACCGTTGTCCACTCCCAGTCAATACCTTACTTACAAGGGAAGTGTACCACAAAAAGCGGGCCTGCGCAAGTGTTTTTACGGAAAAATACCGTCGAACCGGATAAAAATGCGAAAAAACCGCCCCGCGGGGGACGGTTTTCCGTATCTCAGCCCAAAAAGCCCAGCAGGCCCAGCGTGCCGAAGGTGACGTACAGCACGCACATGACCACCAGCACGATGGTGATGATGGAGTACAGGGCGCTGCTTTTCTGGGTGTGCTTGTACTTGCGGATATAGAACAGCGCGCCGCAGGCCAGACCCAGCAGCAGGGAGGACAGGTGGGTCAGGAGCGCGCTGTCCTGATACACCGTCAGCCGCAGGATCAGGGTGATGATAACGGCGGCGAACAGCAGGATCAGCGTGATATTCAGCCATTTGGGCAGCTTGACGCGCTCCTGCTTGTTGACCTTCTCCACCACCCTCTGGGCCATATACGTGCCGGCGGCCGAGCCGCCGTAGTTGGAGTTTTTCTTCTTGTGATGGACGTTCTTATTGGGGTTGCCCTTGGCCTTGCGGATGGCCTCCTCCTGGTTGGCGTACTGGTTCACGTTCATCTTGTAGTTGTTCTTTGCCATGGGTCATTCTCCTTCTGTCATTTGATGGGTGAGATAGCGGCGCACCATATCCAGCGCGTGGTGGGCGGACAGGGCGCGTATCCGCGCCCGGTCACCGCCCAGCAGCAGCTGGCACACAAAAACGCCCTCCGGCGCGGCCAGCGCCGCGAACACCGTGCCCACCGGGTTGCCCCGGTCGTCGCCGTCCGGCCCGGCCAGTCCGGTGACGGACACCGCCAGGTCAGCGCCGGTCAGCACCCGTACACCCAGGGCCATGGCCCGGACCACCGGCGCGGACACCGCACCGCAGCGGTCCAGCAGGGCGGCAGGCACGTGCAGCACTTGCTCCTTCACATGGTTGGTATAGCTGACCACACCGCCCAGAAATACCTGCGACGCGCCGGGTATGTCCGTCAGCTGCTTGGCGATGAGCCCGCCGGTGCAGCTCTCGGCGGCGGCCAGCGTTAGACCCTGCTCCCGGCACAGCTGGAGGACCTCCGCGGCGATGCTTGTCTGCATGGTCATACCTCCGGCTTCACCCGGATCATCTCCCGGTTGGCCATGGCCCGCTGGCACAGGCCCTCCACGTCCAGCGCGCTCTCGTACTCCCGGGCCTCCTCCACGCTGGGCTTGGTCTTGGGGTGGCGGGGGGTGAACACGGTGCAGCAGTCCTCGTAGGGCAGGATGGACGTGTCGAACGTGCCGATCTTCCGGGCAATCTTCACGATCTCCTCCTTGTCCAGGCCGATGAGGGGGCGCAGCACCGGCATGGTGGTGACATCCTCGCTGACGGCCAGAGCCTGCATGGTCTGGCTGGCCACCTGTCCCAGATTCTCACCGGTGACGAGGGCGCGGCAGCGCAGCTCCTGCGCCAGCATATCGGCAAGGCGCATCATGAAGCGGCGCATGATCAGGGTGAAGTGATCCTCCGGACATTTACGGCGGATCTCCTCCTGAATTTCGGTAAAGGGAATGATGAACACCGCCAGCCGCCCGCACCACGGCGTCAGCTCCTGGGCCAGCTTCAGCACCTTCTCCCGGGCCAGCTCGCTGGTGTAGGGAGGGGAGGCGAAGTGGATCATCTCCAGCTGGACGCCGCGCTTGGCGATCATGTAGCTGGACACGGGGCTGTCGATGCCGCCGGACAGCAGGCTTACCGCGTGGCCGCCCATCCCCAGCGGCAGGCCGCCGGCAGCGGCCTCCGCCGGCCCGTGGACGTAGGCCGCGTCCTCCCGCACCTCCACGAACACCGTCAGCTCCGGGTGGTGGACGTCCACCTTCAGGTGGGGGAAGGCGTCGTGGAGCGCGCCGCCCACCCACTGGCTCAGCTGGATGCTGCCCATGGGGAAGGTCTTGTCCGCCCGCTTGCTCTCCACCTTGAAGGACTTGGCCTCGGTCAGCGCGTCGGCCAAGTACGTCTTGGCGGTCTGGAAGATGGCCTCCTTGGATTTTTCGCAGGGCAGGGCGCGGGTGATGGCGATGATGCCGAATACCTGCTTGCAGGCGTTGTACGCCCCGGCGATGTCGCAGGTCTGCTCCGCCGGTTCAACGTAGATGGTGGACTGGCGGGAGTAAATTTTGAATTTGCCGAACCGCTGGGTGCGGCGGCGGATGTTGCTCATGAGCTTCATTTCAAAGCTGCGGCGGTTCAGGCCCTTCAGAACGACCTCGCCCAGCTTGCACAGGATGATCTCGTGCATGGGATGGTTTCTCCTTGTTGTTTTACTTGTCGTTTTATTTTACCGCGCTCCAGGCGCATAGCACCAGCGTGGCCGCCAGCCCGCTCCTCACCGCCAGCCGGAAGCGGCGGTAGGGGCGCTGGATGGCCGCGCCGCAGCCAAACCACAGCAGACATGCCAGTGCGCAGAAAAGGGTGAAGGCCAATGCCGCCAGCAGCATGGCGCCGACGGCGGTGGTAAAGGGGATGACGTACACGGAAAAGATGCTCAGCGCCGCCACCCAGCTTTTCACGTTCAGGACCTGCAGCAGGATGCCGCTCTGGAAGCTGCCCTCGCCGGAGCGCTGGTCGTCCCCGGCGGGCTTCAGGCCGCTGCGCACCATGCCGAAGGCCAGATAGAGCATATACAGGGCGCCCAGCCACTTGAGATACGGCACCAGCGCCGGGATCTTTTCCGACAGCAGCACATTCAGAAGGCCGCACAGGGCGCACTTGACGAGAAGCCCGGCCATGCTGCCGGCGAAGAACCGCCAGAAGCGGGAGCCGCCCGAGGCGCCCAGGTACAGGCTCATCAGGGTGTTGGGGCCGGGGGTCACGGCTATAATGGCGCAGTAGACCAGAAAGGCGGGGATGTTCATAGACTGCTCCTCATTTCAGGATACCGCTGCTGCGGAACTGTATGGCCTCCGCCAGATGGGCGGCGGAAATATCCTCCGCGCCCTCCAGGTCGGCGATGGTGCGGGCCATGCGCAGGATGCGGTCATGGCTGCGGCCCGTCAGACCCAGCCGGTCGAACGCGCCCTTCATCAGCCTGTCGCCGGCCTCGTCCAAAGCGCAGTACCGCCCCACCATAGACGGCGTCATGTAGGCGTTGCAGGATACCTCCGTCCCGGCAAAGCGGCGCTTCTGTATCTCCCGGGCCGCGTTGACCCGCTGCCGCACCGTCTCGGAGCTCTCCGGCTTTTCCCGGCGGCGCATGGCCTCGTACTCCACCGACGGCACTTCAATGTGCATATCGATGCGGTCCAGCAGCGGCCCGGAGATACGGCGCATATACTGCTCCACCTGGCTCTCCGAGCAGGTGCAGCGCCCGCTGGGATGGCCGTACCAGCCGCAGCGGCAGGGGTTCATGGCGCACACCAGCATGAACCGGCTGGGCAGCGTCAGCGTCCCGGCGGCGCGGGTGATGGTGACGAAGCCATCCTCCAGCGGCTGCCGCAGCGCCTCCAGCGTGGACTTGTCGAACTCCGGCAGCTCGTCCAGAAACAGCACCCCGTTGTGGGCCAGGGATATTTCCCCGGGCCGGGGCACGCCGCCTCCGCCGGCCAGCGACACGGTGGATGCCGTGTGGTGGGGACTGCGGAAGGGCCGCACGTCCACCAGCGGGTGAGCCGGGTCGGTCATACCCGCCACGGAGTAGATCTCCGTGGTCTGCAGTGATTCCGCTCTCGTCATATCCGGCAGAATGGAGGGGATGCGCCGGGCCAGCATGGACTTGCCCGCGCCGGGCGAGCCCACCAGCAGCACGTTGTGGCCGCCGGCGGCGGCGATCTCCAGCCCCCGCTTCACGTTCTCCTGCCCCATTACGTCGGCAAAGTCCGGCATGGGGCGGTCCTGGCGGACCGGCATCCACCGGGGCGCGGGCTGCATCACCTGCTGCCCCGTCAGATGGGCCATGAGCTGCCCCACCGTCTCCACGCCGTACACCGTCACGCCCTCGGCCAGCGTGGCCTCGGCGGCGTTGGCGGCGGGGACGAACAGGGCTTTGATGCCCAGCCGCGCGGCGGTCAGGGCCATGGGCAGCACGCCGGTGACGGGCCGCAGCGCGCCGCTGAGGCTCAGCTCACCTAAAAACGCCGCGTCCTCCGGCAGCGGCCTGATCTCCTCCGCCGCCGCCATGATCCCCAGCAGGATGGGCAGGTCGTACACCGTGCCCTCCTTCCGCAGCCGGGCGGGGGCAAGGTTCACCGTGATGCGGCTGACGGGGAACTTCGCGCCGCAGTTCTTCACCGCCGCCCGCACCCGCTCCCGGGACTCCTTCACCGCCGCGTCCGGCAGGCCCACCACATCGAAGCCCGGCAGCCCGCCGGACAGAAAGCATTCCACCGACACCTCGTAGCCGCTGATGCCCGTCAGCCCCAGCGAGCGTACCGTCACCATCATGGGCCGCACCTCCCCCGTTTCTTCTCATTCAGCTTATCATACCATAAAATCCGCCGCCTGAATAGCTGTTTTCCGGAAAAAGTTACACGCTTTTTGCGCGGAGTGACTCTTTGCGGCGGGGCTTTAATAAGAAAATTTGTGCATGGTGCTAAAAAATTATCTCATGACAGAAATACCGAAAATGTGGGTTTACACCGGCGTGTATTTGTGCTACTATGACGATGCCTAACGTTCCATACAAGTAGGCGGAATTTGCCCCAAAGCATGGAATTATATAATGTAAGGAGGCTCATTATGGTAAGAAAAATGAAGTCCATGGATGGCAACAATGCGGCGGCGCACGTCAGCTATGCGTTTTCCGAGGTCGCTGCCATCTACCCCATCACGCCCTCCAGCCCCATGGCTGACTTTGTTGACCAGTGGAGCGCCAATGGGCAGAAGAACATCTTCGGCACGAAGGTCAAGGTCGTCGAGATGCAGTCCGAGGCCGGTGCGGCCGGCGCGGTCCACGGCTCTCTGGGCGCTGGCGCGCTGACCACCACCTACACCGCGTCCCAGGGTCTGCTGCTGATGATCCCCAATATGTATAAGATCGCCGGTGAAATGCTGCCGGGCGTATTCCATGTTTCCGCCCGCACCCTGTCCGCCCACGCCCTGTCCATCTTCGGCGACCACAGCGACGTGATGGGCGTGCGCAGCACCGGGTTTGCCATGCTGGCGTCCTCCTCCCCTCAGGAGGTCATGGATCTGGGTGCGGTGGCACATCTGAGCGCCATCCACTGTCGGATGCCGTTTTTGCATTTCTTTGACGGCTTCCGCACCAGCCACGAAATTCAGAAGATCGAGGCGCTGGATTATGAGGAGCTGCGCCCGCTGGTGGATATGGACGCCCTGCGTGCTTTCCGCCGCAACTCCCTGAACCCGGAGCATCCCGCCACCCGCGGCACCACCGTGAACCCCGACATCTTCTTCCAGTGCCGCGAGGCGTGCAACGAGAAGGTGGCGTCCATCCCCGAGGCGGTGGAGCACTACATGGCGGAGATCAGCAAGCTGACGGGACGGGAGTACAAGCTGTTCAACTACTACGGTGCACCGGATGCAGAGCGAGTCATCGTACTCATGGGCAGCGCAGCCGAGACCACAAAAGAGGCCATCGACTACCTGACCGCCAAGGGCGAGAAGGTGGGTCTGCTGAATGTTCACCTGTACCGCCCCTTCGCCGCCGACAAGTTCCTTGCCGCCATCCCGAAGACCTGCCGCAAGCTGGCTGTGCTGGATCGTACCAAGGAGCCCGGCGCTATGGGCGAGCCGCTGTATCAGGATATCTGCTCTGTGTACAAGGAGTTGGACAGCGATATGGTCATCGTGGGCGGCCGCTACGGCCTGTCCAGTAAGGACACCACCCCCGGCCAGATCATCGCTGTGCTGGATAACCTGAAGCAGGATAAACCCAAGAATAATTTCACCGTAGGCATCGTGGACGACGTCACCCACACCTCTCTGGATGTGACCTGCGAGATCGACACCTCTCCCGCCGGTCAGACCAGCGCCGAGTTCTGGGGCATGGGCTCCGACGGCACCGTGGGCGCCAACAAGAACTCCATCAAGATCATCGGCCACGCCACAGACCTGTACTGTCAGGCGTACTTCGTCTATGACTCCAAGAAGTCCGGCGGCCTGACCCAAAGCCATCTGCGCTTCGGCAAGCAGCCCATCCGCTCCCCGTATCTGATCCAGTCCGCCGATTTCGTGGCCTGCCACAACCCCTCCTATGTCCATAAGTACGACATGGTGAAGAATCTAAAGGAGGGCGGCGTGTTCCTGCTGAACTGCGCGTGGGACGCCGAGGGTCTGGAGAAGAACCTGCCCGCTGCCATGAAGCGCGCCCTGGCGGAGAAGAAAGCCAGGTTCTACACCATCGACGCCATCAAGATCGCCCGTGAGCTGGGTCTGGGCAGCCGCACCAACACCATTCTGCAGGCCGCCTTCTTCAAGCTGGCCAATGTGATCCCTCTGGAGCAGGCGGTGGCCGAGATGAAGGACGCCATCTATAAGACCTATTATAAGAAGAAGGGTCAGGCCGTGGTGGACATGAACAATGCCTCCATCGAGCACGGCATCAACGAGCTGGTGGAGATCGCAATTCCCACCGCCTGGCTGCAGGCCAAGGATGAGCCTGTGGAGCGCAAGGCTCCCGACTTCATCCGCGAGGTAGTGGATGTGATGAACCGCCAGGAGGGCGACAGTCTGCCGGTTTCCGTCATGAAGAAGTACGGCCTGGAGGACGGCACCTGGCACGCCGGCTCCACCAAGTATGAAAAGCGCGGCGCTGCCGTGGATGTGCCCCAGTGGGATATGACCAAGTGCATTCAGTGCAACCAGTGCTCTCTGGTGTGCCCCCACGCTGCCATCCGACCCGTGCTGCTGGACGAAAACGAGCAGCAGCACGCTCCTGCCGGCTTCGAGACCAAGAAGGCCACTGGGCTGGCTCAGTATCAGTACCGCATGCAGGTCTCTCCCTATGACTGCACCGGCTGCGGAAGCTGCGTCAACATCTGCCCTGCCAAGGAGAAAGCGCTGACCATGCAGCCGCTGGAGAGCCAGCTCGGTCAGGCGGAGAATTGGGAATACGCCGTGGAGACCGTCACCGTGAAGCAGGACGCCGTCAGCGATAAGACCGTCAAGGCCTCCCAGTTCGCCAAGCCCTACTTCGAGTTCTCCGGTGCCTGCGCGGGCTGTGGCGAGACGCCCTATATCAAGTTGGTGACTCAGCTGTTCGGCGACCATATGTACATCACCAACGCCTCCGGCTGCTCCTCCGCTTACGGCGGCTCCACTCCCAGCTCCCCCTACTGCACCGACTGCAAGGGCTGCGGCCCCGCCTGGGCCATGAGCCTGTTTGAGGACAACGCCGAATATGCCTACGGCTACCTGCTGGGTCAGGACGCCATCAAGCGCCAGCTGAAGGCTGCCGCCCAGACGCTGGCCGACAAGGGCGTGGCCGCTGAGGTGTGCAAGGAGTATATTGACAAGGCCGAAAGCGCCGCCGAATCCCGTATGGCAGCCGATGCGCTGCTGGCGGCTGTGGCCGGTGACAAGAGCGACGAGGCCGAGTTCATCCGCAATAACAAGGAATTCCTCACCAAGAAGTCCGTGTGGGCCTTCGGCGGCGACGGCTGGGCCTACGACATCGGCTACGGCGGGTTGGATCACATGCTGGCCTCCGGCAAGAACATCAATGTTCTGGTGCTGGATACCGAGGTGTATTCCAACACCGGCGGCCAGTCCTCCAAGGCTACCGCTGCCGCGGCTATCGCCAAGTTCTCCGCCGGCGGCAAGGTCACCAAGAAGAAGGATCTGGGTCTGATGGCCATGAGCTACGGCTATGTGTATGTGGCCCAGGTGGCCATGGGTGCCGACCCCGCCCAGACCCTGAAGGCTATCCGGGAGGCGGAGGCTTACGACGGCCCCTCCATCGTGATCTGCTACTGCCCCTGCATCGAGCACGGTATGAAGGCCAGCATGGGTCTGAGCCAGATCGAGGAAAAGAAGGCCGTGGAGTGCGGCTACTGGCACCTGTACCGCTATGATCCCCGGCGGAAGGAGGAGGGCAAGAACCCCTTCCAGCTGGACAGCAAAGCCCCCACCGGCGATTTCCAGCAGTTCCTCATGGGCGAGAACCGCTATGCATCCCTGAAGCTGTCCTTCCCCGAGAAGGCGGATGCCCTGTATCACAAGGCCGCCAACGACGCCAAGGAGCGTTATGAAGGCTACGTCAAGCTGGCAAAGGAATAAG